>Ga0302186_10000006_pt1 | contig 297306 bp, 232 predicted proteins | sample II_Bog_E1_2_FD_198782 | JGI IMG/M metagenome (GOLD analysis project Ga0302186, IMG submission 198782) | Peat permafrost microbial communities from Stordalen Mire near Abisko, Sweden - II_Bog_E1_1 | ecosystem: Environmental > Terrestrial > Soil > Wetlands > Peat | place: Sweden: Abisko...
GGAGGTACTCCAAGCTATCAATGGTACAATAACGGTACTGCCATTGCAGGCGAGACTGGTTCAACGTTTGTTACAAGCACATTGACGGCAGGGAATTCAATAACGGTGACCATGACAACAAGTTTAACGTGCGTGACATCAACAAATCCATCGTCAACGGCTATATCCGTTACAGTAAATACGGGAGTTGGTGCAGGTACGATCGGAACTTCTCAGACGATTTGTTATAATACAATTCCTCCGGTATTTTCTGAACAATCCCCTGCTACCAATATCACTGCGGCAGCAACCTACAGTTGGGAAGTATCTCCGGATGGTGTAACTGGCTGGACAGCTATTCCCGGAGCAACAGGAACGTCTTATACACCTGCCGTTGCGATAACAGCTGATGTATATATTCATCGGATCGTTTTGGATAATACATTGCCAGGCCCATGTAATACAGCAACCAGTAATGTTGTGCATATTACAGTTAATGCGGATTTTGTTGTTGGTTCGATCGGTTCGAACCAGACGATCTGTTCAGGAGTTATTCCGTCGGTGATTCATTCAAATGGACTTCCTTCGGGCGGCTCGGGAAGCTATAGCTATACCTGGGAAGATTCGATCAGCGGGGGTAACTGGCAGGCAATAGGCGGGGCAACATTATCCTCTTATGCACCGCCGTCACTGAGCCAGACGACTTATTACAGAAGACATGATATATCTAGTGCGGGTTGCGGCAACCTGACTACAAATATTGATACGGTTACAGTGATTCAGAACCTACCGGTTAAAGTATCGATCGTTGATCCGGGTCAGAGCTGTGCGGGAGCGCTTATGGTCTTCACGGCCACGCCGACAAATGGCGGAACAACGCCTGCGTATCAGTGGACAGTAAACGGCGGTATTGCAGGAACAGGATCGAGTTACAGCAGTACCGTATTAAACAACAATGATAAGGTGCAGGTACAGTTAACATCCTCGCTTACCTGTACGACGGGCAATCCGGCTTTATCGAATATTGTTACGGTTCAGATTGTAAGTAACGTTACGCCGAGTATAACAATAGCCAATCCGTCCACGATATGCTCGGGCACAAATACCACACTAACAACGACATCAAGCGGTGGTGGAGCTACACCAACATATCAATGGTATCTGAACGGAGCCACTGCGGGCACAAATGCCTCAACGTTCAGCAGCAATGGTTTTAATGCCGGTGACCAGGTATATGTGGTCATGACATCAAGTCTGAATTGTGCGACCCAGCCAACGGGAACATCAAACACGGTTACATTGAATGTATTGCCGGTGCCGAATCCGGTGATCAATCATGTGGATACAACGATCTGTTCGGGCAGCAGTGTAGTCTTGCCGGCAACGGTTGGTACAGGCACCTTGAGCTGGACCAACAGCGGTGTAGCGATCAGCGGAGCGGCAACATCTTCTCTAACCGTTACCAAATCGGGCAGCTATGTTATAAAGGAAAACAACGGCACGTGTTCAACGTCTTCGGCAGCGGTTAACGTAACAGTTATTCCGACACCGAATGCAAATGCGGGAGCGGATGTTTATGTAAAAGAAGGGCAAACGGTAACATTGAACGGAAGCGGTGGTGCTGTTTATTCCTGGACCCCGTCCACGGGCCTGTCAAATCCGAATACAGCGAATCCATCCTTTGTTGCGACCAATGACATTACCTATGTGGTGCGTGTTGCCGATCCAACGAATACCTGCTATACATCGGCATCGGTTAATATTGTTGTAGAGAAACCGGTTATTATTCCGAATGCCTTCACACCGAACGGAGATGGAGACAATGATAACTGGCAGATCCGCAACATAGAGGGTTACCCGAACGTAAGCTATGAGGTCTTTAACCGTTGGGGCAATATTGTGTGGAAACACTCAGGGAACCTGAAAAACTGGGATGGCACGGATTATCAGAACGGACAGCCCTTACCGGACGGCACGTATTTCTATGTCATAAAACTAAACAGCCCGGTATATACGCAGGCCTATACGGGATATGTTCAGATCGTAAGATAAAAAGTATCATCATATCCCTCCAAGGGTTTCATTGTTCAGTTATTGAAACCGATGCATTGGTCATTAACCCTTGGAGGATTTGCTTACATAGACTAAAACAGGAATTATTCAGAAAGCATTATTACATAAAGAATGAAAAAGTATTATTTGTCGGTATGTTTCATGTTGGTTAGCACCCTGTTTGCCTTGGGTCAGCAGTCACCGCAGTATACACAGTATATGATCAATCCGTTCCTTGTAAACCCGGCGGTTGCGGGCACCGAGGATTATACGGATATACGGGTTGGATACAGAAAGCAGTGGACGGGTTTTGCGGGTTCACCGAGTACTTCCTTTCTGAGTGCGCATACCAATTTTGGGAAATCGCTGGTAACCAACAATCGTTCGCGGCATAAGAAGAATGGGTTCCATGGTGTTGGTCTGATTATCCAGAACGATGCGATCGGTCCGACAACGACGCTGACCTTTAATGCGGCATATGCTTATCATCTTCAGATAACCAAGAAGATATTTGCTTCATTGGGAGCAAGCGGTGGCTTGCAGCAGTTTACCATGGATGGATCAAAGCTGAGTACGTATAATCCGGGAGATCCGGCGATCAATAGCTATACCAATACCTCATTGGCCAATATCAATACGGGTTTCTGGGTGTATTCGGATAAGTTCTATGCGGGGGGTTCCATGCTTCAGGTTCTGGATCAGAAATTATATAACCAGGCAAGCGGCACGGTGTCAACGGGATCTACGACGCAGCATTATTTCTTTATGGCGGGTTACCGTATACCGCTGGGCTATGACTTTACGTTAATCCCGTCGTTCTGTATTAAAGCGGTTTCACCGGCACCGGTTCAGTATGATATCAATGCAAAGATCCGGTACAAGAATATTGCCTGGGCGGGCCTATCGTACCGTCACCAGGATGCGGTTGCGATCATGGTAGGAGTTATTGTAAACAATACGTTTGATATCAGTTACAGCTATGATTATACTACCAGTGCCATTGGTTTGTACAGCGGTGGTTCGCATGAGATCATAATCGGTTACCGCTTAAGATCCAAGGGAAGGGTAATCTGTCCGTCTAATTTCTGGTAATACCGTCGGGGGCAGGACTGTGTGTGGGGGCGTATTGCATACGCCCTGTTTTTTTAATTGTCTGAACTGTGATTTATTTGATTTTTATGATTGAACCATTGGAGACAGAATTCATCCTTTTCCGCAACAACAAATATTACCGTGGTTGTGCCTTTTCCGGCCAACCACCAACATGTCGAAACATGATTGTCTAAAAAAGGCGTATGCAATACGCCTCTACAATACAACAAACTTTTTGGAAATTTTTTTATCCAATGTCTGGATGATTAAAAAATACATGCCACTGCTTAATCCGGAAACATCGTAAACGGTTTCATTAAAAAATTGAGATACAGGAGATAAGGCTATTGATTCTCCAGAAATCGAAACACAGGAAACAGTATAAGTAAGGGAAGAGGCAACTTTTAAATGCAAATCTGAGGATGTTGGATTTGGAAACAATTGAAACGCCACTGCATCATTAAAATTAACCGCTGCTACTTCTGAATAACTATAATTTCCATCTGTGTCCGTTTGTTTCAGGCGATAATAAGAAGTTCCTTCAAACGGAGCGTTGTCATAACTTGTGTAATTGATAAGCGCGTTACTATTGCCTGCTCCAGGCATCGTACTTACTGTCTGCCAGTGTATTCCATCAGAAGATTTTTCAACCGTAAAGTATGCATTGTTTTTTTCTGAGGCTGTTGTCCAGGACACTGCAACACTGTCGTTATAGGGACTGGCACTAAAGGAGACAAGTTTAACAGGGGCAACTGAGTTTACGGTAAGCGATAGATTATCCATATAACCGTCACTATCTGAGCCCTGAATATAAAGGCTGATGAGACGTATACGAATATCTACTGTACCAATGGGTGCTGTTGTAACATTTGTGTACTGCGTCCAAGATAAAGTAGTATTATGACCTGTATTATACGATGACAAGACTTGCCCTGCGGCATTTCTGTATTCAACAACAATGACCCCAATATCATTTAAAACAGCATAAATTCTCATCCAACCGGAAAAAGTATAAATGGCAGTACCAGCATTAATGCTTGCTGAATTGGAAGACACATTTATATCCTGATATAATTCAGAAGAATCTGTGCCAGCTTCTCTATCGCTTGAAAGTCCTGCATAAAAAAAATTTGATCCTGCTTCTGCAGTAACGCCGGCATCGTCTGCTGGATTCCCCTGTTGCCAATTGCCTGATTTTTGAATCCAGCCAGGGGTAGTTGTAGGATCCAATTCAGCACTCGGGTTTATAATCAGATTTTGTCCCAAAACAGTCTGAGAAAAACAAAAACAAATTAATATCCGTATAAGAAGCGCTTTATACAGGCTCATGGAACTTTTTTATTATACTTAAATTAATACATTAAATCTGAAATAGTAACCGAAACGGATATTTTTTGTTCAAAATCAGTGACTTACACTCATTTCTCAATAAAGTAAGGAATAATGATATTCAAATAGAAAATTTCCAACTATTTAGTTATGTAATATAGTTTTTTTGAAAGTTATGAACAAGTGACTAGAAAGTTAAAACTCTCCAAGAGTCTGTTTTGAACCATTGGAAAGTTCCATGTACTAATTCAACCAAGCCGTCGGACCGCTCGAAAAAGCGGTCCGACGGCCAGTGATAGTGCGTTACAGAAGTGCTATATCTGAAATGATTCAATCATAAAAACTTCTCTGGCGCAGGAGTTAAGCGTAGCGTCTCCTGTGTCTTTTATTTTGTAGTCTTTGACTACACATACTTAAAACAATACTGGTCGAAGACCAGAGAATAAGGGACACCAGTCCTGCTTCGCTAAAGACTGGTACCAGAATAATCGAAGACCAGAGAGCCTGCATAAAAATGTCTAACTGTTCTTCTAAAACGAATGATAAACGGCTACGTGTGCATCTTCATTAATACGCCTCCATGTAGCTATCACATTTCTTTCTTTGTCTATTACAATTTTATTAATAGCACTCTGAGCATTTAATGCCCCGGAACCTGCTCCCAATTCTGTCCATCTATATCCATCCCATTTCGCCACGTAATGTTTTTTAGATGCATTTGTAAAATTTCCACCGGCATAAATATTTCCATCTTTATCGATTGCAATGCAATGTATTTTACCATTCGCATCCAAGGTTCCATAGCCTGCTCCAACTTCAGACCATGCGAAACCATCCCACTTTGCTATATAATGATTGTTGGCAGCGTTTCTAAAACTTCCGGTTGCATAAAGATTTCCTTTATTATCCGATACCAAACACTCAATAGTACCGTGCGGTTTATAAGGGTCCGATGGTAGTCCTAATTCCTGCCAGGTGTTGTTACTATCCAATTTTGCAACATAAACATCTAGATTGTTTGGCCTCGTTAATTCAGCATATAAATTACCTTTATCACTAACGCACATTTTCTGATCGGGCAAACCATTCGTCGTATTAATCTGGTTCCATTCGTAACCAACCCATTTCATTAATTTACTACCTGCTGCATATAAATTCCCAATTGAGTCTGAACAAATAATATTAACCTGTGGCGCATCTCTAAAAGGAATTAATTCTGTAATCGTATTTGTACTTCTTTGCCAATGAATTATTGACTGGTAATATTTACGGATAGGTCCAAACCTACCATAACCAATAATTTCACTATAAACATGGTCCTTCAAAAAATACAAGCCAGCACTATCATCTGTAACCATTCTTTCAATGAAACCATGGGAAGGATCGTATCCCGGAGGAACATAATCATTGTGCGTTATTTTATATACATATTGTAAATCCTTTCCATTCCATATCAATATGTCAAATGCATTATTGCTTGTGAGGCTCAGCATATATACATTCCCTTCCGAATCGCTAACAAGCGCATCACTTAATAAACCCGTTGGAACATAATGTCCGAAATCCATTTCACGCCATCCAATGCTTTGTGCCTGCCCGATGGAGCATTGGATAAGTATGGCTAACACGATATATAAATACTTCATTTTCGTATTTTGATTATCTATTCGTTGATCAAGAATGAAGTTACAAAAAACATTGAATTGCTTTTTCGAATTATAAATTTTTCATTTTGTTTATTCTGAGACTTGTCGGTGCCGTACGTTTTATTGTTATTCATTATAATACTTTTCAGGTGGGCTAAAACACACGACAAGGGCAACAGCATCTGAAACATTTTCATTCAACCAAGCCGTCGGACCGACCGAAAAAGCGGTCTGACGGCCAGTGATAATGCGATACAGAAGTGCTATATCTGAAATTCCATTCATCTTTTAATCATTTAAATCTGTGGTTCCGACAATTAACGCTGATCAAAACCTCAAAATAAAAAACACCAGTCTCCCTCTGCTAAAGACTGGTGTTTGAAGGCAAGCATAACACTAAAAATCATAGCCTGGATTAGTTATTTGGTGCTCCTGCATTGATCCAACTCTGAATTTTGGCAATATCACAACTTGAAAGGGGTGGGCCACCATATGGCATAGAAATCACGCCTGAACTGGACGTGATGCTTTTAATCACAATACCACCTGGCTCGGAATAAGTCTTCATGTTATTATACCCATCCAGATTATATCCACCACCACCTGCCTGATAGGTATTGCTGCCATGGCAGGAGATGCAGTATTGGTCAATAATTGGTGCAATTGTTTTAGAATAAGTGATATTTGATGTATCACAACCACTCATTGATTGAACAGGATTTGGTATATCTTCTTTTTTGTAAGAACAGCTATAAAACATTCCTGTTAAAATCAACAATACGTATAATGATTTGGTTACTGTCATATATTAAAGTGCATTTGAATTCTAAATTTTGGATGGGTGTTGTATATAGTAGACTTCTGAATTCTAAAAAAGGTTGCGTCCTTAGGCTTCTCGATGATACCCGTTTATTGTCTTTCATTACATTGTATTTCTGTCGGGCTAAAACACACGGCAAGAGTATCTGTTGCATTTTCTTGTTCAACCAAGCCGTCGGACCGCTCGAAAAAGCCGTCTGACGGCTAGTGATAGTGAGTTACAGAAGTGCTTTCTGAAATGATTCAATCATAAAAATCAAATAAATCACAGTTCAGACAATTGCCTGTTGGTCGTTGACACAACAGAGGTGACATTAGTTCAAAGGATACGGATGAAGGATTTAACATTGCATTAAAACAAAAACCTCCGAGGTCTTAAAGACCTCGGAGGTTTGATGATATTTAATCTATAATTATGCCATTACGCAATAGTATTCTCATCCGGCAATGCCGTATTCGATACCCCATCTGTTTTTGGTGAACTCTTTTCCTCTCCTACTTTCTCCGGGAAAAATTTCCTTTGGAAAATTAATATGATGGCAACGCCTACAAAGATTGAGGCATCGGCAAAGTTAAAGATCGGCCATAAGGGATAATAGCTTCCGCCGAATACCGGAACCCAATCCGGGATATGGCAATTGCAGATGTCCACATAAAACATATCAATTACGCGTCCATGAAACCATAACATTGGTGCATCATAGGTTGGCAGATCCAGGAATACTCCGTAGAATGTACTATCAACCACATTGCCCATAGCACCGCCTAAGATCAAAGCAATACACCAAAGAAAACCTTCATGCATTCCTCTCTTCGCCATCAGGTATAAATAATACGCAATACCACCCATCGCTAATAAACGGAACACACTTAATACTAGCTTTCCATAGTTGCCGGCCAGCTTAATTCCAAAAGCCATTCCTTCATTGGTAATGTAATGCAATTTAAACCAATCGCCAATACGGATTGTTGGATGCTCCCAGCCTTCAAAAGGAAATGTTTTGAACACCCATAGTTTAATGAGTTGATCAATCAGAATAACCAGGATGGTTAGGAGAAAGTATTTTGTGTAGCGCATGTGTTAAGTTATAAGTTTTAAGTTATAAGTTTTAAGACAAAAGTGCTAAGAGAAACTAATCTTAGAACTTAAAACTTAAAACTTAGCACTTCATTTCTCTATTTTCATGATAAGCATTTGCTCATCCATTTCTACTTCTTTGCCATCGATCAGCTTTTCTACCAGTTCCAACGAAAAGGCTTGCGTCTCGGTGCAGATATATTCTTTATTGGAACTAAGCGCACTATCAATCAGTTCATCGACACGCTGTATGGTAATGCGTATCTTGTCCTGTACTTCCAGTCCCATATCTTTGCGAAGATTCTGAACACGGTTCACAACATCTCTGGCAATACCTTCTTTGCGAAGATCGTCTGTTAGTGTAATGTCTAAGGCTACTGTAATTCCTGCTTCAGAAGCTACGGACCAGCCCGGGATATCCTGTGAACGGATTTCAACATCTTCAATAGTGATCGGAATAATGCTTCCATCTGCTAGTTTCAGATCGAACGCGCCTTGTTCAATACTACTAATATCGCTTGCCGTTAAGGTTGCAATCGCATTACCAATTTCTTTCAGTTTGGAACCATATTCCTTGCCAAGCTTCTTAAAGTTTGGCTTGATTGTTTTTACAACCACACCGGAAGTATCCTCAATGTATTCGATTGATTTTACATTCACTTCCGATTTAATCAGATCTTCTACAGCTTCGATCTGTGCTTTGGTGCGTTGCTGTAAAATAGGAATTAATATCCTTGACAATGGCTGACGCACTTTTATGTTTTGTCCTTTGCGGATAGAGTGCACCAGTGATGAAATTCGCTGAGCCAGATTCATACGCTCTTCCAGATCCTTATCCAACAACGCTTCATTGGATTTAGGGAAGTCCGCTAAGTGCACAGATTCAACCTTGTTTTTCTTGCTTACTTCATTCAGATCACGGAATAATTTTTCCATATAGAATGGCGCAATCGGAGCACTTAGTTTCGCAACGGTTTCAAGGCAGGTATATAAGGTCTGATAGGCGGCTGTTTTATCTTCATTATATTCGCCTTTCCAGAAACGTTTTCTGTTCAGACGAACATACCAATTACTCAAGTCATCTACTACAAAATCTTGGATGGCACGACCGGCACGGGTTGGTTCATAATCTGTATAAGCTGCATCCGTTTCTTTGATTAGTGATTGCAATCTCGAAAGAATCCAGCGATCACTTTCGGTGCGCTGAGCCAATGGAATGTCTGCTTCAGCAAATACGAATTTGTCGAGGTTTGCATATAAAGCAAAGAAAGAATAGGTGTTCTGTAATGTTCCAAAGAAACGACGTTGAATTTCTGTAATACCATCCAGGTTGAATTTCAAATTGTCCCACGGCGGTGCATTTACAATCATATACCAGCGTGTTGCATCCGGACCATATTTATCAATGGTTTCGAATGGGTTCACCACATTGCCAACTCGTTTGGACATCTTGTTGCCATTCTTATCCAACACCAATCCGTTTGCGATTACATTTTTAAATGCAACTTTATCAAACAGCATTCCGGAAATAGCATGCAGTGTAAAGAACCAGCCACGAGTCTGATCCACACCTTCTGCGATAAAATCTGCCGGATAGTTTTTGGCAAATACATCTTTGTTTTCAAATGGATAATGCCATTGTGCATAGGGCATCGCACCAGAATCAAACCAAACATCCACAAGATCCAACTCTCTATATAAAACTTCTCCTTGATTAAATAAAACGATGTAGTCTACAAATGGTCTATGTAAATCTATTTCGCCCTGATAGTTTTTTAAAGGGATAATAAACTCCTCTCTCAGATACATATCAAATTTCTCCTGAGGAGAACGATCGCCAGAATCTATTGAGTTAATCATAAATCTTAACTCCGCTCCACTAATTCTTTTGTTAGCATTTGATAGGAATTTTTCAGTAATTAAATATCCCGTTTCCTTTAACTCCTGAATACTTCCTATGCATACTTCTTTTCTAGATTCTCCTGCTTCTGCATTTTTCCATATTGGAAGTGGTGTTCCCCAAAAACGAGATCTTGATAGATTCCAGTCAACCAGGTTTTCCAGCCAGTTCCCAAAACGCCCCACTCCTGTTGATTCCGGTTTCCAATTAATCGTTTTGTTGAGTTCAACCAAACGATCCTTCTTAGCCGTTGTACGAATAAACCAGGAGTCCAATGGATAATATAATATAGGCTTATCCGTCCTCCAGCAATGCGGATAGCTGTGTTCGTATTTTTCCACTTTGAAGGCCCTATTGGCCTCTTTCAGTTTAATGGAAATACGTTCATCAACATTTAGGTACTTATCACGTCCCTGTTTCTTGCGTTCAATCTCTTTTTCTTCGTCGGTTAAATATGCTTCTTTTACATATTCACCAGCATAATCTGTTACATTGTTTGTGAACTTTCCTTGTTTATTTACTAATGGATATTCAACATTAAAAAGCCCTGTTGCAACTATTGATGGAATCCCTGCCTGCTTGGCAACACGAGCATCATCTGCACCAAAAGTAGGTGCAATATGAACAATGCCTGTTCCATCTTCGGTACTTACAAAATCGCCAACAATCAAGCTAAATGCGGCTGGATTATGAGGATTAATGTAAGGCATTAATTGATCGTATTTAAACCCAATTAATTGTTTCCCCTTAAACTCTTGGAGGATTCTAAAAGGCAATTTATTTTTCTTAATTAATTTGTTTTCGAATTCTTTCTTAATGTCCACATTAGCATTGAAAAGTGAAATAGCAATATCATTACCATCATTAAGCCATTTTCTGATAACTTCATCTAAATGCACTGACAAATCTGATGAACTTTCAAAAGGCTCTTTAGGAAAGTATTTTCCGACCAAAGCCTTAGCAAGAATTACATGAATTGGTAAAAACGTATATGGATTGAATGTTGCAACCAATATATAATCTATATTCTCACCTATTGCCAACGCACTGTTGGAAGGTAAAGTCCATGGTGTTGTGGTCCAGGCCAGAAAGAATGTATTGTCAAGCTCTTTCTCTGAAGTTTTAAAAAGGTTTTGTGCCTTAGTCCAAGAGCTTTCAGCTAATTTAAATTGCGCTACAATAGACGTGTCCCGAACATCTTTATATGTGCCCGGTTGATTCAGTTCGTGAGAACTAAGTCCTGTACCTGCTGCCGGAGAATAAGGCTGTATGGTATATCCTTTGTATAAAAGGTCTTTCTTATAAAATTCCTTTAACAGATACCATACCGATTCAATGTAGTTATTATCGAATGTGATATACGGATGATCCAGGTCAACCCAATAACCCATTTTTACAGTCAGATCATCCCATTGGGATTTATACTTCATTACTGCCTCACGGCATTTCTGATTGTATTGTTCAACGGTAATTTTCTTTCCTATGTCTTCTTTGGTAATACCCAATTCTTTCTCAACCTGTAACTCAACCGGCAAGCCATGTGTATCCCAACCACCTTTACGCTTAACCTGGAAGCCTTGCATGGTTTTAAAACGACAGAAAATATCCTTCACCGTACGTCCCATCACATGGTGAATACCTGGCGTACCATTCGCAGATGGAGGCCCTTCGTAAAAAGTGAATGTAGGCTTACCTTCTCTGCTGTCTACAGATTTTTCAAAGACTTTATTTTCTTTCCAGAACTGCTGTATTTCATTACCGACTTCTGCAAGTTCGGTTTTCTTCTCACTATACTTCACGGTTGTGCTCTTTTCCTGGTGATTTTATTTCTAAGCGTTGAAGATCGATTTCAATATCATCGTCTTCTGTATGTATTTTTTCGTGTCTGTCTTTTATAATCGGATACAGATTGATTTTTTCTCCTTTGCTGAACGTAAGCAATAAAGCAGGTAATACAATTAGGTTGGTAAACATCGCGAAGAATAAGGTCACAGACGTTAATATACCCAAAGCAATAGTTCCGCCGAAATCAGAGAAGGCAAATATTAAGAAACCGCAGAACAATACAATGGATGTATAAATCATACTGACTCCCTCTTCTTCCAATGATTTAACAACTGCCTGCATAACACTTCCGTTGTATAGTTTCAACTCCTGTTTAAACTTGCTCAGGTAATGGATAGTACTATCAATTGAAATACCAAAGGATATACCGAATATCAAAGCCGTACTCGGTTTCAATGGAATATTAAACAAGCCCATAATACCAGCTGTCATGATGATTGGAATCATATTCGGAACCAATGAAATAAGAATCATCTTCGGACTGGTAAAGATCATGGCCATCATCAATGAAATTAATCCGAATGCCCATACCAACGACCAGGATAAATCATCAATCAGATATTGATTCCCTTTCAGAAACAACAAAGTCGTTCCAGTGATATGAACTTTCTGCGTGGTATCGGTAAATATTTCTTTTGTTTTAGGCTCAATATTATTTGTTACAAGCTCCTGCATTTTATCCGTTCCCATATCGGCTACCTTACAGGTAAAACGAACATACTGCCCTGTTGAATCTACAAACGATCGCATGAGCTTATCTTCAGCCTTATCGTTTGTTTTCATAAACTTGGATAAGGTGAGCATTTCCTGTTTATTGGGAATGTCATAGAATTCCGGATGTCCATTATAATAGGCTTGCTTAGCGCCTTTTATGATATTCAATACGGAAAGCGGGGGTGAAACATTATTCAATGATTTCAGGTATTCTTCCAGTTCGTTTAGTTTCTTAAGATTTGAAGGAATACGGATCGCTTTCTTCTTACCTAAATCAACAACAATCTCAAGCGGCATGACACCTTTGAAATGCTGTTCGAAGAATGCCAGATCGCTTTTAACATTACTGCTTTTAGGTAAATCATCCACCATATAGGACACAACCTGGATACGGTAAATACCGACTACTGAAATCGCCAGTAATAATCCTGTTATGATATATACTACAGAGCGGTAACGAAGAACAATATACTGGATCATGTTATTGACTCTTCGCAGGAAGCGCAGATCCAGGTGTTTCAATTGCTTATCACTCGGAGCAGGCAGGTAACACAGCAATGTAGGAATAACAACCAATGTGATCACAAACGTAGCCGCACTGATTAAACCCGCAACCAAGCCAAATTCCTTGATGATAATGATATTTGTGAAATATAATACCAGGAAACCAACAGCAGTATTCATATTTGTCATGAATGTTAAGAAACCAATCTTCTGAACAACTCTGCTGATTGCTTTGATTTTGTTTCCATGACGACGATACTCCTGATGATATTTATTATACATATAAATACAGTTCGGAATACCGATTACAATGATTAAGGCTGGCAGCATACCCGTAAGCAAGGTGATCTTATAACCCAGCAATACAATTGTTCCCATTGTCCAGATAACCGTAACAATGATTACCAGGAAGGTAAAGAACACAGCGTACAGGTTGCGGAAAAAGAAATACAGAATAAGTGACGTTACCAGAATAGAAAGTATCAGGAATAATTTAAACTCTGCCTGAACATCCTTCACCATAATGGTTCTTACATAAGGCAAACCGGCATAGTGTGTTTCAACTTTTGTTTCATCCCGAAACTTATAGGTTAAGTTTAGAATACCTGTTACGATTTTCTGACGGCGGTTTGAATTCAATAATTTTGAATCAATGGATACAGCAATGATGGCAGCATTTGTGTTTGGGTTCACAATCAAGCCTTCATAGAATAATTGATCATTCGCCAACTGAACCATTGAATCAAGTTCCGCTTGCGATGAAGGTTTTCTGGAAAATACAGATTTGACGTCGAGCTTTGTATTAACCGTATCTTTGATCAACATTTTTATCGTTGGCAAAGAAATGACATCATTAACACCTTCTGATTTTTTTATCTCCTGGCAAAGATCATAGAACTTATTAAAGGTCTCCAGTTTGAAGATTTTAGGATCCTGCACACCGATAACCATGATATTTCCATCTTCTCCAAAGGTTTTATAAAACTCCTGGAAGTAAACCATATCCGGATCGTCCTGTGGAACCACCTTTAAAAAATCGTATGTTATTTCAATTTTTGAAGCTTTATAGGCCATGAAGGCCGTTATTGAACCTGTTATAATCAACAGGATCAAACGAAACTTTATAATGAAACTACCTAACTTTACCCACATATTCTGCTTTTCAAATAAGAGCGCTAATTTAAGTAATTTTGTGGATATCTGTTAAGGTAAAGGCTTTTGTATAGACTAATTTAATGAATTGATAATCTGATCATTGTGAATATTTTTTATAATATGCCCCTGATTCATGCTTGTGGTCATGTACTTACACTTCAAGAATAGAATCCCCTTGCAAGTACTCTATGATCCTATCTCTTGTTTTGTTTTCTCAAACTCTTCCCAGATTTCTTTAAAAATATCTCCTACAGATTTCAATTCATTCAATTGTGCACTAACCTGACCAATCTCTAATTCTCCTTCTTGCAAGTCTCCTTCAAAGATTCCTTTTCTGGAACGACCTTTACCCAATACTTCTCTTAACTGTTCTTTATCGGCACAAGACTCTTCTGCATTTTTTACCTGTTTATAAAAATCATTTTTAATTAATCGAACCGGAGTAAGTTGCTTTAGTGTTAAAATTGTTTCTCCTTCTGTTGACTGAAATATTCGTTGCTTGAAGTTATCATGCGCTGAAGATTCCTCGCTTACTGCAAAGGCAGACCCTATCTGCACAGCTTCTGCACCAAGCGCAAATGCCGCTAGCATAGCCCTTCCACTTGCAATGCCGCCTGCTGCTATAAGCGGAATTTTTACTGCATCTGCAACAGCTGGGATCAAACAAAGTGTTGTTGTTTCTTCACGCCCATTATGTCCACCGGCTTCAAAGCCCTCGGCTACTATGGCATCAACTCCTGCCTGTTCGGCTTTCAAAGCAAACTTGGTGCTGGATACAACATGCACAACAGTGATGTCTGCTTCTTTTAGTTTGGATGTCCAGGTAGCAGGATTACCAGCAGATGTAAAAACAATTTTAACCTCTTCCTTCAGAATAATATCAATCTGTTTATCAATATCTGCATATAATAAAGGCAAATTCACCCCAAAAGGTTTGTGTGTTGCCTGTTTGCATTTTTGAATATGCTCCAGCAAAATTTCAGGTTTCATAGAACCCGCGCCAATCAACCCTAAACCACCGGCATTACTCACCGCTGATGCCAGTCTCCAACCGCTGCACCATACCATCCCTGCCTGTATGATTGGGTATTGAATATGGAAAAGTTCGGTAATTCTGTTTTTCATTATCTAATATATTTTGACAAAGACACATCTGAAGTTAATTGAAATTTCTGTAATCAAAACGGATTTATTGACATAAATAATTAGGGATGCAAATTGAATAGTTGTACTTTCGTTTTTTTAAAACCTTATATTATGAAAAAAATTATTTTGTTAGTACTATTAGCATGTCCTGTTTTATTGTTTGGCCAAGTTAAATTTTCGAACGAATTCAGTATTACAACATCAGGAACACCTTATACAGATGTTCCTGACAGATTAAGGGAGTATTTTTCCGATGGCAAAGGAAAGGTGATTTCTTTTAAAACCCTTGATGAAAAAATTACACTACAGCTCTTCGATTCAGAGACGATGAAGGAATTGAATAAAAAAGAATACACGGATTTTCCGAAAGACTTTCGTCAAGAAAAAATTCTCAAAACATCTGATAAATTATTCTATTTCTACAGTGCCCCAAATAAAAGTAAAGGAACTTCTATTTACTATAGAGAGGTCGATTTAACTAATGGTACTTTTTTGCCCACTAAGCTTTTGTTTGATGTTACTGGTAAAGTAACATTTTTTCAATTTTTAGAATCCCTGGACAAAACAAAATTATTAATTGATTACAGAAGAGCACCTGTAAACAAAAATGATGAATTAAATTATGATGTTTTGGGCTTTTATTCATTTAATATGGCACTTGAAAAAAATGCAGGCGCAGAAATAAAAATGCCTTACACAGAGAAAATTATGAAGAACGTCGCTTTTGCTATTGGTAATAGCGGAACAATATATATGCTGTCATTATTAACAAATGATTCTCATTACGAACTTTCTGAAATAACAGGCAACAGTATTTCGAAAACAAGCAAATTAAATTTAGATACTTCTTTTACTAAGCTTGAATACCAGGAATTGCGCCTGACTGAACATACAGATGGTAATCTTGTATGTATAGGTTATTATAATAGTGTTAGGGAACGCAAAATGTCGGTTGGCGGATCAGTAGGTATTGGAGCTGGTGCGAACTCATCAACCATTTCATCAACATCGGTTTTGCCTGTAAACGGTATTTTACGTTTTAAATTTTCTTTGACAGGAAATATTATTGAAAAAAATACATATCCATTTTCATTATCACTGATTAATCAATATGAATCTGAACGAGCACAAAGAGCCAATACGAAAGAAGCAGTAAAAGTAAATAAATCAGCTATTGATGATCTAAAACTGTTACATGTTTTGAATGATGAAACCGGAACAGTCATTATAGGAGAACAAACTTATTTCCGTTTTCAAAAAACTCCTGATGGCTTTCCGCAAATACAGTTTTATAAATCAGATGTTGTTATGACTAAAATTGACATAACAGGTAAATTATTATGGATGATCAAACTTCCAAAGACACAGATCGGAATTATGGGTACATATAGTATAGGTATGAAATACATTCCAAATGGAGCATATAGTTATGTGGTTTTTATGGATAACAAAAAAAATGTAGACATCACAAAAGAATCCACCCCTCACGATTATATAGATGGATTTGAAGGTTATTTATCTGCATATAAAATCAATATGTCAAGTGGTGATTATAGCAGACAAACAATCGTAGACATTAAAGATATAAATGGATTGTCTATTCACAAATTGTCGGTTTCCGAAATGGTTAACGTTTCGGATAGAGCTTATCTTCTTGAAGGGGAAGTAAAGCAGAAAAATAATTTGCTTCTAAAATTACAACTCCGATAATTTTATAGACTTTCTGTCGAATAAGGGATTGTTATTTAAACATAACAATCCCTTATTTTTTATAGCATCTTTATATATAAAATGCATTCTATTAATGATTTTAACTATTGCGAATCAATTAATCAGTATTTACAATAGAAGCGATTCTGTTTTATGACAATCGAATATTTCTTTTCTTAATTATAGACCTATTTGATTTGCAAAAATTTATAATAAAAAGTCTTTCTTATGCTTTCAATATTCTCTCTTATTTCACATACACTGCGTCAGCACTTCTTCCAAATAAACTCTGTTGTTTGAAAGTCTCGGAACTTTGTGCTGCCCGCCCAACTTGCCTTTCAGCTTCATCCATTTATAAAAAGTGCCTTCCGGAACAAAATGAACTTTAGGTAATATCAAGGCCATATCTTTATAACGCTTGGCTTCATAATCCGAATTTAATTCTTTCAGATACTGATCCAGCAGACAGGTAAACAGATGTTTGTCGTTTGGTTCAATAATAAATTCGATGATCCATTCATGTCCACCTTTATTGGATTCATTAAAATAGACAGGACCTGCCGTGAAGTTTGCCAATACCGCATTCGTTTCTTTGCAGGCTTTGGCAATGGCCATCTCTGCGTTTTCAATCATCAATTCCTCACCGAAAACATTGATATAATGTTTGGTTCTTCCTGTGATTTTTATTCTAAAAGGATTCAATGAAGTAAAGCGAACAACATCGCCCACATTATATCTCCATAAACCACTGTTGGTTGAAATGACCAAGGCATAGGTTTCATTCTCCTTTACTTGATCAAGCAAGACCGTCTTTGGAAATTCATTATCAATTTCATCCATAGGGATGAACTCATAATACGTGCCATGATCCAGTAACAAAAGCATATCGTCTCTGCTCAGATCATCCTGCACTCCAAAAAATCCTTCGGATGCATTATATGTTTCCATATAGTTTACCTGATCCGATGGAAAGAATTTGTGAAATATAGATCGGTACGGGTGAAAGGCTACGGCTCCATGAAAGAAACATTCAAACTGCGGCCATATTTCAAGCATGGTTTCTTTACCGCTTTTATCGAGTATATGCTCCAATAACAATACCGACCAGGTTGGTACGCCTGACAGATTCGTTACGTTCTCTTCCAAGCATTCTTCTGCCAGTTTATCAATCTTTGCTTCCCACTCATTCATCAAAGCTGTTTTAATAGACGGTGTGCGTGCAAACTGTGCCCATCCAGGTAGATTCGCCATAATCACAGCAGAGATATCGCCTATCTGTGATTGTTTGTTGAATGGATTTTCGATGCACGATCCGCCAACAGCGAGTGATTTCCCCTGAAACAATTTACTGTCCGGAACATTTTCAAAATACAGAGACAGTAAATCCATTCCACCCTTATAATGACAATTGTCAAGGGATTCTTTGGATACAGGAATGAATTTGCTTTTGGCATTGGTTGTTCCGGATGATTTGGAAAACCAATCTATTTCAGAAGGCCATAAAATATTCTGTTCGCCTTTTAGCGAACGTTCGATCCAAGGGTAAAAGGCTTCGTAGCCAGATACAGGAACGCGCTGCATGAACTCCTGTCTGTTGATTGTTTCTTCATAGCCGAATTTTTTTCCCCACTCTGTATCCTTTGATGCTTTAATCAATTCTTTAAATACCAATTCCTGAGTATCTATAGGGTACTCCATGAAACGACGAATGCTGCGCATACGCTGTTTCATAAATTGTTTAATTGTAAAGTTAAAAACAGAACGCATTTCGGTTATACTAAAATTTTTCTGCGGAATTGAAAATGCTGTCCCAGATATACGCGCCGAACGGTTTCATCAGCGGCAAGTTCCTCAGCTGTTCCCGAACGTAAAATTTTTCCTTCAAACAACAGATATGCTCTATCAGTTATGGAAAGGGTTTCATTCACATTGTGATCGGTTATTAGAATACCTATATTTTTATTTTTTAGTCTGGCAACAATGGTTTGTATTTCCTCCACAGCAATCGGATCTACCCCGGCAAATGGTTCATCCAATAATACAAATTTAGGATCTACTGCCAGAGCCCTTGCTATTTCAGTCCTTCTGCGTTCACCACCGGATAATACTTTACCTAAATTCTTGCGTACATGCGTCAAGGAAAATTCTTCCATCAGAGACTCGACCTTTTCCTTCTGTTCAATTTTTGACAAATCCGTCATCTCTAATACAGATGCAATATTGTCCTGCACGCTTAATTCTCTGAATACCGATGCTTCCTGTGCCAGATACCCCAAGCCTTTGCGAGCCCGCTGATACATGGGCAAATGTGTAATGTCTTCATCATTCAGATATACTCTGCCTGAGTTGGGTTTAATCAAGCCTACAATCATGTAAAAGCTGGTGGTTTTACCGGCACCATTTGGCCCAAGCAAACCTACAATTTCACCTTGCTTTACATTAACCGAAACATCGTTTACGACAAGTCTGCTTTTGTATTTTTTTATCAGATTATCAGCACCCAGTATCATGTTCTCCATTACCTAATATCTTTTACAAATTTGATATCCCTGATAGATAATTGCAATGTCTTTTTACCATTGAAATCATTTTCTTCAAGATTATAACAAATATCGAATAATTCGCCTTTTCGAATCCGGTCATAAAAGGCTCCCATTTGAAAACCAATTGCTGGGTAAGTTACCGAATCTTCCTGATGAATGTTTAATTTTATATGCTTGTCTTTCAATAATCTTGCTGATCCATCGTCTTTGACGTTTCTGGAAACAAAAACTGGCGTCATATTCTGCGGACCAAAAGGACCCATTTGGCGCAGAATATTATAAAAACGGTTATCTATTTGATTCAGTGGAAGCTCTATATCAATTAAAACCATCGGAATTAATTGTTCCTTCCGGATAGTTGAGGAAACAACCGCTTCAAATTTTTGTCTGAAAGCATCAACATTTGACAATTCCATGGTTAATCCGGCAGCATATTTATGTCCACCAAACTGAATCAATAGATCCGAACATTTGTCGATGGCTTCATACAAATCGTAATCAGGAACTGAACGGGCAGAGCCGGCAACCTTGCCGTTGGAATGTGTTAATATAATTGTTGGGCGATGATAATGTTCTATGCAGCGTGAGGCAACAATTCCTATAACACCTTTATGCCAATCTTCTTTATACAAAACCGTTGAACTAGCATCGACCCATTCTGTCTTATCCCGGATCATCTGCAAGGCTTCGTTTGTAATCGTTTCATCAAATTCCCTGCGCACCAGGTTATGATCGTTTACATTCTGTGCAAATTGTTCTGCTTCCTCTTTCGTTGAAGCCAATAATAATTCAACGGCGGCAAAGGCATGATCAATTCTACCAGCAGCGTTGATCCGAGGCCCGATAGTAAATACAATCGTTCCTACATCCATTTTTTTCTTGAAACCTGTAATGTCAATAATGGATTGAATACCTGGACGAGGTGCTGCATTAATTTGCTCTATTCCTAAATGCGTGAATATTCTGTTTTCGCCAACGATGGGAACAATGTCTGAACAGATGCTGATCGCTAATAAATCAAGCTGTTGAAATAATTCATCCGATTTATACCCTGTTTTGGAACATAGCCCCTGCAGCAATTTGAATCCCACACCGCAACCGGAAAGCTCTTTGAATGGGTATGTGCAATCCAGTCGTTTAGGATCTAAGATCGCATAAGCAGGAGGCAATAGATCACCTTGATTATGATGATCGCATATAATAAAATCGATACCATAAGAGGCTGCCAGTGTAACCATTTCCACGGAACGGATACCGCAATCCAGACTAACAATTAATGTTGCTCCTGTGTTGCGGGCATGTTCAATACCCGCTTTGGAAACGCCATAACCTTCTTTATAACGATCCGGAATATAATATTCCAGGTTATCATATTTTGTTTTCAAAAAACCATAGAAGAGAGCGACAGATGTCGTTCCATCTACATCATAATCTCCATAAATCAGAATGCGTTCATTTGCCTTCGTTGCCTGAACCAAACGTTCTACTGCCCGATCCATATCTTTCATTAAAAATGGATCGTGGAGTTCTTCTAAGGAAGGTCTGAAAAATGATTTTGCCTCCTGAAAGGAATGGACACCACGCTGAACCAGTATTGCAGCTATGTATTTATTTATATTAATGGCAGCAGCCAGCGATTCTGTTTCTTCCTGCTGAGGATATGGTTTGATGATCCAGCGTTTTGGTTGAGTAGTCAATTTTCAAACTTTATTTATTAAATAATACTAATGCATTAAACTACGTTACAAATAGGTCTTAATTTGCAAGTCACAATATTTTAGTCAATTACTCTAATTCAAATTTTGACGTGGCTTTTTTTAGTTTAATAATTTTTAAATCTTTATAATTTTCAATGTTTAAATGGTGCTGAAGCGTATTTGTATCCAATATACAATTACAACCCAAAAATATTTCAGCTACACATTTTTCGTCAAACGGTATAAAATGATTGTTTTTAAGCTTTGGGTTATCTGACTTTTTTCTATATAATCTAACCTCTTCTTCATATCTCCAAAGAATACTTTTATTTGAAATCCAATGTTTGAGAGTCTTTTGCTCCATTCCTTTACGAGGAAAAAGATTTTCCTTAGTAAAGCTATGGTCGTATTTGACAATGATACTTTTGCATTGAGTAATGTTTTCCAGTACCTCCCTTTTAAAACCAATACACATGCCTTTATGCTTATCGGCATAATGAGACCACATTAAAATTTGTTTGAAATTTTTACTAAAGCAACATACAAGAGTATCTTTTAAAATATCTCGAAAGACATCTTTAATGTCAGGATTTTCCCAAGTATACACATACTTCTGAAGTCTATTTAAAAGTACTTTAGGAGGTAAATTTTCTTCGCCTTTTTCAGGTTTATAAAACCCTCTTTCAATTTCAATTTTTACATCCTCTTCCGTAAGATTTAATGAAATTAGATCAGTAGAGCAGTCAAAAGGATCATTAAATTCAGATGGAATAGAAAATTTTAATTGCTTAGTTGATAAAATCTTTTTGCCAACGTCTTCGCTACAATAATGGTATATAATATCTTTGTCCTCATTATTTACTTGCATCCTGCACCATTTTTAATTTTCTTATTACCCTAATAATGTTACTCTTAAGTCAAACTTTACTACTCCAGCAACAAATCGTCTTCACTATCCAATTCCAGTGCTTTAATATCTCTTACTGCACTTCCCGCAATCCCTTTAATGGAGCCGTACAAACCAGTAGTGCTTTCAATTACTTTCTCAATTTGCTTTTCGCGTTCTTTCCATATTTTATTCATCGCGATCTTTTCTTTGTTCAATGCCGACTGCATATTTGAAAAAGCTTCCACGATGGCTTCTATCTGCTGACGGAATTCATTTCCGGTAAGATAATTATACAACATGTGCATTTTCTCCCCTCTGTTTTCTTCGGCACCTTTCGCTTCTGTGATACGAATCAAACCATCACGCAAGACAACCGACAAGCCTCTGATCTGTTCAAAGGTGCAGATCCAGATGCCGTCTTTTAGTCCAAATGTTGTCATATCCTTTGGCATGGTGCTGGTCACCAATACAGCTAAATCCGCCTTTTGTCCGCGCAAATCACCCTTTAATTTATCAATCCAGCCATCACTGAAGGCTTTGGTATTTTTTGCTTCATAAATAATGGTTCCGCAATCTCTTCCTTGGTTATTGCGAACCGTTTGAATAACATCGGCCCCGCGCACACCTTTGCCAACTTCTTCCACCAGATCAAAAGGAAACGCAGACTTCAATAAGTCTTCCAGAAATAATTCCTGCGCTTCACCTTGCAGCTGCATAGATCCTTGTTCAGCCTTACGCTTCATCTCATCTATCTGCTTACGCAGCTGTTCAAGCTGTGTATCTTTTTCTTTTATTTTATTCTGATTCTGTTCATCTGTTGTGCGCTGAATTTCTTCAGCCAGCGTTTTTTTTGTATCCAGCAATTGCTTTTCGAATTTCAGCTGCATATCCTGCTCAACATCCTTCAGCTTTTGTTCGGCACGCATTAACTCCACTTCTTTCAGTTTCAATTCCTGATTTTCCTTATTCTTTTTATCCAGATCACTGCGAAGACTTTCCAGCATTAAGGCATTGTCCTTTGTCAGTTGTTCCCCTAACTGCTGACGTAATTGTTGTTCCAGAATCAATTTCTCTTTGGAAAGATTCAGCTTCATAGTTTCTTCCATTTGAAGCTTCTCTGCCTGAAGGTTCTTTTGAAAATCACGCAGTTTTTTTTCTGCTTCATCCAATAGCTTCTTACGATCATTTTCATCTTTTTGAACGCGCACCATTACCTCAGCCTCAATCTGTTTGGCCAAGGCTTGTTCTGCATGAAAATGATGTCCGCAATTCGGGCAGGTAATTTGATTGATGCTGCTCATATTATATGTAAAAGAATGAAAGATAAAAATAAGAAAAAGATCAGACAGATATATCAATGTCGTTAAGTTGTGGACATGCTTTCAATATTGCTTTAACCAATAAGCGGTCGGACGGGTTGAAAAAGCCGTCGGACCGCTTGTGCTTAACCCTACTTGTTGATCACATTTTAAATTATTCAATAGTAAATACTGACAATACTTTAATATAACGAATTACGCTCAGCCATCAGACCGCTCGAAAAAGCGGTCCGATGGCTTGTTGGTTGGCGAATATAATTTTTCATGCCTCATTTTAACTTATGTTAAGTTCACAGTAAGTGAATAAAAAAAGGCGACAGTATATGTCGCCTTTTTTGTAAAGACATTGTGACTGTTTTTACAATGTTCCTTCAAGGGCATCTTTAATTTCAACGCGTTTGCCATTTTTATAGGCTACAACCCATGCGTCTTTTACACCCATTTCGCGTAAATATTTTTTGAAATTTTCTGCTTCCCAATAACTGGTGAATGAGCCCAAGGTATATTTTTTAGTTCCATCAGCATCCGTTTCACCACTGAAGTTCGGATTATTTTCAAAATACTTGCTTAGATCTTTATTCTTGAAAACACCAATCTGAACTTTATAAATTACCCCTTTTGCTCCACCTTCTGCATGTTGATGAGGAGTTGTTGTTTGTGTTGAAGGCGTTGCTGTTGGTTCCGCTTGTTTAGCAACCAATGCATCCTGCAACTGTTTGTTTAAATTAGCAATTTCAGCATCTTTTTCAGTTACTTTAGATTGCAAATCATTATTCTGAGATTTCAACTGATCATTTTCAGTAGAAAGCGTTTCCTTATCACTAACCAATTGTTTATAGGATTGAGGCGTCAGGGTTTTAATTTTTTTTGCCCATTCTTTTTCCTCTTCTTTCGTCATTTGAGCGAATGTAGAAACAGCAAAAGCTGTTAGTAACATTAGTGGTAGAAAAACTTTCTTCATGTACTTACTGTGTATATTTTATGTAAATTATCTTTTTTAATTGAAAAAAACCAAGAAAAGACCCTAGTATTTGTATTTAAGATTGCTTTTCGAATAAAGTTTAAGATTCTAAAAACGCTTAAATCATTTTCGCCGGATCAACCCACACATCAAATTGTTCATTCGTAACATAGCCAAGTTCTATAGCCGTTTCGCGCAAGGTTTTATTTTCTTTATGAGCTTTCTTTGCAATCTCTGCCGATTTATAATAACCGATATGTGTATTCAATGCGGTCACTAGCATCAATGAATTCTCCAGGTTTTTTTGAATGTTTGAAAGATTTGGCTGAATTCCCTGGGCACATTTTGTATCAAAAGAAACACATACGTCACCAATCAAACGAGCCGACATCAGGAAGTTGTAAATCATAAGGGGTTTGAATACATTCAATTCAAAATGCCCCATGGCCCCACCGATATTGATCGCCACATCATTTCCCAATACCTGAGCGCTGACCATCGTCATAGCTTCGGGCTGCGTTGGGTTTACTTTACCTGGCATGATAGAGGAGCCTGGTTCATTATCCGGAATATTGATTTCTCCGATACCACATCTTGGACCAGAAGAAAGCATTCGAATGTCATTTGCGATTTTCATTAAGCTTACGGCAACCGTTTTTAAAGCTCCATGCGATTCTACAATAGCATCATGGGCAGCCAAAGCCTCAAATTTATTATGTGCCGAAATAAAGGGGGCGCCGCTTAACCCTGCAATATTCTTTGCTACTTGTTCCGCATAGCCAGGCGGAGTATTAATACCCGTACCTACTGCTGTCCCTCCCAGTGCAAGTTCCGACAAATGATCCAACGTATTGTTAATAGCACGTAGTCCATGTTCCAACTGCGACGCATAACCGGAAAATTCCTGGCCCAATGTTAGCGGTGTTGCATCCATGAAATGGGTGCGTCCAATTTTTACGATGTCTTTAAAGGATTCGGATTTGTTCTTTAGTGTCTGCTGCAATTGCTTTATTCCTGGGATCGTTGTTTCCACCAGCATCTTATACGCAGCAATATGCATGGCAGTAGGGAACGTATCGTTCGAGGATTGTGATTTATTGACATCATCATTCGGATGAATGTTCTTTTCCGCATCATCCAGCTTTCCCCCTTCCAACACATGCGCCCTGTTGGCAATGACTTCATTCACATTCATGTTCGACTGTGTGCCTGATCCTGTCTGCCAGACAACCAACGGAAATTGTTCATCCAGTTTTCCTTCCAGTATTTCATCACAAACTTTTCCGATTAAATCGGATTTTTCCTTTCGCAATACCCCTAATTCATAATTTGTAATGGCTGCCGCTTTTTTCAAAATGGCAAAAGCACGAATAATTTCAATGGGCATGCGGGTAGATGTGCCGCCAATTTTAAAATTATCGATAGAACGCTGAGTCTGTGCCCCCCAATATTTATCGCTTGGAACCTCGACTGTTCCCATGGTATCTTTTTCAATCCGGAATGACATAATAAATCGTTTTTTAATTATTGAATATCGGTATAATTCATCAACAGTAAGCGATTAAACCGAAAATCAAAAGAATTATTATAACGTACTAATTGTCTTTGTTTTATAAAATAAATTTCGTTTTCAAAAATCTTCTATCCATAAATATTTCTTTCATTCTGGCTTAAAAATGCTATTTCTTATTAAAAAAGTAACATGTCTGTTACACTGCCCGTAAAAGACAAAAATTAAATAGTACACCATGAAAAGATCATTCATCTATATGGTTATTGCATTTGTAGCAATAATTTATTCATTCAACACACATGCACACGACACAATAACCACTGCCAGCGGATTAAAATACATCCGTCTAAGAGAAGGTTCTGGCCCCCACCCTGTAAGCGGACAGACGGTCAAGGTTATTTACTCCCGTAAATCTCAAACGGGTAGAATCGTAGAAACAAACGAAGGTCATGCACCATTCAAATTTGTTTTGGATAAAAATGAAGTAATCCCAGGTTGGGATGAAGCCTTAAAATTAATGAGCAAAGGTGAAAAAGGAATTCTGATTGTTCCGCCCGCACTTGCCTACAAAGAAAAAGGAGTTAAAGACCCAAACAACGAGAATGCTTATTTAATACCACCCAATGCAACATTGACTTTTATCATTGAGCTGGTTGACTTTAAATAAAACATACATTGCAGAATCTCAGTACTGAGTACTTAAGTACTGAGTACTTAAGTACTCAGTACTTAATCAAAGCCATTTCTTTTTTCTGAAATACATTAACATACCTACAGCACTCAAAAAACAAACGCCCAAGACTGCATAATATCCATATTGGGTATGTAACTCGGGCATGTGATCAAAATTCATCCCGAATACACCTGTAATAAAAGCAAGAGGCATGAATATGGTTGATATGATGGTAAGAACCTTCATCACGCTATTCATTTTATTGCTTTCAGAAGAAAGATACACATCAACAATACCTGCCAGAATATCCCGATACGATTCAACGGATTCAATTACATGTATGGTGTGATCATAGACATCCCGAAGGTACAAGGTAACTTCATCACTGATCAAAGGCAAATCATCACGCTCTAGCTTGGCTATTACTTCACGCAAAGGCCAAACAGATTTCCGTAAGTATATTAACTCCCTTCTGAAACGATATAGTTCTCCCAGTTTTGCCGGATCCGGATTCGCCATCATATCCTGTTCGATTACTTCCAATTTATCACCCAAAAGCTCAATGATGGTGAAGTAATGATCTACGACGGTATCCAACATGCAATACAATAAATAGTCTGCGCCCTTTTTACGGACTTTTGCTTTATTCTGACGCAAGCGTTCACGATGTGAATCAAACACATCACCCTTCTTTTTATTTTCCTGAAAAGACAGAATCAAATTTGTCCGGAGCACAATGCTCAATTGTTCGGAAAGAATATGTTTGCGTTTTTTGTCCTTATTAAAGCGCATCATTTTTACTGTCACAAACAAACAATCATCATAGTCATCCATTTTAGGTCTTTGATCCACGCTCATTACGTCCTCCATTAATAAAGCATGAAGGTTATACTTCTGTTCAATCTCCGACATCTGACTGGGACTGCTTACACCATCAATATTATACCAATATACGTATTCAGAATGCTCGTCGGGAATGATCATATCATCCACCGAATCGATTGTTGTCTCAATAAATTCATCCCCATTATATTGAATAAGGGTGATGAGTGCCTTTTCTTCCAAATGAGGTATACTGAATCTCAATTCACCTTCTAAAAAATGTTCCGCTTTCTTTACGCTTTTGCTTTTTACTGAACTCATATCAATGTTGATAATACAAACAAGGTACAAAAAAATACAAGGCTGAACCTACTGTTTTAAAATTAAGAAAAAAACAATTTCCTTTTATGAGTTTTGGCTTTGCATCCCTTTCACTATATTATAATTCCAAAGTTCTTCCTATGAAATTATATACTTCGACATTTTTCTTTTTGATAAGCGTTTTGTTTCTGTCAGCCCAAACAACAAAGCTTGAAACGGTTATTCAGAAAGGACATTCAGCATCTGTCAAAGCCGTGGCCATTAGTCCGGATGGAAAGATCCTTGCAACAGGCAGTCGTGATAAAACGATAAAACTCTGGGATCAGCAAACCGGTATGGAAATTCGCAGTCTGTTCGGGCACGAACATACAGTAAACGGATTGGCCTTTAGTCCGGATGGACAATTTATTGCCTCCAGCAGTGCGGATGGGACCTCCAGAGTCTGGCAGATTGAAACAGGTAAAGAAGTTTTTACTTCGCCAAAGGAATCAAAGTATTTAACGGCTATTGCTTTTAACCCGGATGGAAAATCTTTTATCTATGCTGGCTACCCGGATTCTGCTACTGTATATTCTTTTCCAGAGGGTAAACTTCTGAAACGTATTCCTGTAAATGCCGATCAGGGATCGGGTTATGGTATCAGTCTGGAATACAGTAAAGATGGAAAAATGCTGGCGATAGGAGAAGATAATAAAACCGCCAGTATTTATAACGTGGCAGATTGGTCATTACTATACACATTAAAACCTTCGGAAGGATGGTGCGGTGGTTGTGGCACCTATATCCAATTCAGTCCGGACAGTAAATATCTCTTTAAGCTTGCCCATAATGCTAAATTAACGCAGTATGATCTTTCCAACGGCAAAATTGTATTGACCTACGGATCCGAAGCGGATGATTTGAGAGGGCTTGCGGTGTCAACCGATGGTAAGAATATTTTTTCAGCCATAGATACTACTTTATATATATGGAACGCAGGCGATACAACGAATTATAAATCCTATTCCATTCAATCCATTGGTGAGATTAATGAAATTGCCGTGATTCCAAGTGGAAAAGAAGTAGTCCTGGCATCCGACAAAATGATTGCATTGGCTATGGATGTTACAACTGGATCAATCCTGCGGAAATACCAAGGAGCTTTACAGGAACAGGATAAAGGTGGTGTTGATTACGATGCCGATAACTACCGTGAATCTTTTATAGCCAGATACCTGCGCTTAAAAAACAAACTCCTTTTCACAAAAGATGATAAAAGTTTTGTTACTGGAAAAACGGGAACCTATGCCATTCAATGGGACATCGCCACCGGTGGGCCCGCAAGAGTATATGAAGGCCATACCAAAGCGGTTATTTGTATGGACCAGAATAGTGATGGTAGTATATTGGCTACTGCGGATGCCGCTGGGGAAGTTATTCTCTGGAATACAAAAACCGGCACTATAATCAATCGAATCAAAGCGCATCGTGAACCTATTTTTGATGTTAGTTTAACCAGAGATGGAAAATTTGTTTCAACCTGCTCCTGGGATGCCGGCATAAAAGTATACGATGTAGTAAGCGGCGAACTTCAATCCGATATTGATCTGAAGGATTATTCTGCATACAGCCTTTCGTTCACACCCGATGGATTATACCTGCTGTGCGGGCGGCTTGATAAAACATTAGAGCTTCGGGAACCGGATACTAAAAAATTAGTGCGATCCTTTATAGGTCATACCGACGTGGTTACATCCATATCTTTTGGTACAGATCCTAACAAAGCATTAACCTCTTCCTGGGATGGTACGGCCCGCATCTGGGACGTTTCAACGGGCATGATGCTGCACAAATTCAAAGGAGCCAAAGGCCCCTTGCAGACAGCCATTTATAACGCTGACGGCAAAAAGATTATTACCGGTGGTGATGACAGACTGATCCGTATCTGGGATATACAAAGCGGGCAAGTACTAAAAACACTGACCGGTCATCAGGCTGAGGTAACGTCTTTATCCTTAAGCAAGGATGGTAAGATGCTGGTTTCATATAGTCTCGATGGTGTTGTAAAGTGCTGGAACCTGGAATCCGGAATTGAATTCTATGAACATGTGCACATCAGTTCACGCGATTGGATGGCACGTACTCCGCAAGGCTACTTCAGTGCAACAGAGAAAGCCCGTCAGGATATTCACTTTGTTAAAGGTTTGGTCGTTTATTATCCGGATCAGTTTTTTGAAGAGTATTATCGTCCGGAACTGATACAAAGCATTTTCCTCAACCGTGGATCTTCCAATTCTGGAAATATGCAGCAAGGCATGGAGAATAAAATTTTAACCTCGCCGCCACCACTAGTAAAGATTGCATCCTTTGTGACTCCAGACGGATTGCAGGCAGACTTGCACATCAAAGTGATTGATGAAGGAGGTGGTGTGAGTGAACTTCGATTATCGCACAATGGAAAACGCATACCTGCAACATTGGACCCATCGAAGGTCGCGCATGGAAAAGGAAATAATTATGTGTATACGCTGAAAGTTCCATTGGTCAGAGGAGATAATACATTCAGCATTGTTGGATTGAGCAAGGAGCGGATTGAATCGACCCAAGCCGATTCAAAAGTATATTCCGATAAAGCCTTAAGTGCCGCCGTATGTCATGTGTTTGCCATTGGCATTGACACGTATAAAAATCCGGCCCTTACATTAAATTATGCCAGAGAAGATGCAGAATCCTTTGTTCAATCCATACAAAAAAATGGAAAGGATTTATTTCAGAAAATCATTGTACATAGTTTATTTGATAATGATGCAACCAGGAAAAATATACTGGATACGTTAAAATTGCTTTCCGAATCGGTTGCCTTAAATGATGTATTTGTTTTCTATTATGCAGGCCATGGCAGCATGTCGGATCAGAACTTTTATTTCATTCCGGTAGAATGCACAAGACTGTATGACCCTGCTGCCTTAAAAGAAACAGGGCTTCCTGCGGAATTAATACAAAATGCATTCAAGCAAATAAAAGCATTGAAACAAATTATTATTATGGATGCTTGTCAATCCGGTGGCTCTGTGGAAATGCTTGCCACGCGTGGCGCGAATGAAGAAAAAGCATTTGCTCAATTATCCCGCAGTGCAGGTATTCACGTGCTTGCTTCAGCTGGTAGCGAACAAAATGCAAAGGAAATCATGGCACTGAAACATGGCCTATTCACGTATGTGTTATTACAAGCTTTAAATGGGGCTGCCGATGGCTCTCCGAAAGATGGTAAAATTACTATTTATGAACTTAAGTCCTACCTGGATGATCAGGTACCGGAGTTGAATTCGAAATACAGCGGCAAACTGCAATTTCCGTATACCTTTTCAAGAGGAAGTGATTTCCCGATTGTGCTGGAGTGAAAAGTTATAAGTTTTAAGTTATACGTTTTAAGAAGGCGGATAGGAAAATGCTTAAGGCCTAAAGCCACTTCATAATAGATACAAGAGGTTCCAGAAAAAAAGAGTATCATGTAAATAATAAACGCTGATAAATATATCAGCGTTTATTTAATTCGTTTGGAATTTGTTATTTGAGTTTTGTTATTTTACCAATCGTCCTGTGTTTTTACAGCACCGGTTTTCATATATGTTTTTAAATCTGTCAATACGGTATTGACTTCTTTTACAACCTGCGAGCTGGTCTCAGATTTATTGGTGCCCGTCATTTTTGCATAGGCTGTTTCCAAAGCTATTTGTGTCTTGGGCCCAGACTGTACATTATAAAATTTAAAATCTGTAATCGTAATTCTGTATTTACCATCTTTCTGATTCAGCGTAATGGTATAGCTAACATGGTTCTGAGATTTATATTTGAAATCATAGGTAAGGCTTATCGTAAACGCATCTGTTTTTGATACTGTGTAGATGGCCTTATTATCAACATCAAAACTTGTAGTTTTATAATAATGTGCTAACCAACGCTTGCAACGTTCATACATTTCATCCTTTGTAATGCTGTCCAATGGAACTGTTTCCTGCCAGGTTATTCTATTGGTCGTCTGGTCCATTGGAAATGGAGTTTGAGCCTGTGTTTGAAGAACGATTACGGTTAAAATCAGTGTTAGAAATAATTGTTTCATAGATAGAATATATATCGGTCAATAATATTAACATAAAAATAAGATCTATTCAAGTCGTAACCATCCAAACCCTTAAAAATATGAGAGGCGTTCAAATAGAGCGCCTCTCTGCATTGTTTTCAATTTTATACTATTAACCCTCCAAGATTCTGTGTTGATGTGCTCATTAAACAAATCCAAAGAAACCCTTGGAGGGGTTCATCAGCTATTATATATCGCCATCCAATACTTCGCTGTTCGGGTTTGCATCGCCAACACCGTTCGGCCCAACGTATTTAACAGAGCTATCAAAGGCAAGAATTCCCTGGAAAATCGGACTCAGGAAGAAAAGTCCGAAAGCAAAGCCTGTTCCTTTTCCAAATGATTTTGCAAGTGGGCCAATGACTTTAACTGCAAAAACGATTGGTCCTGCAATTGGCAGTAATAACCAGAGAATGTTCCAAAGAGATACACCTATGATCTTAAAAAAGACATAAATATTATAGAACGGAACAATGGATTCCCACCCTTCCCTATGTGCTTTTACATAAATTTTCCAATGACAAATAATGCTGTACACAGCAAAAATAAGTACAAAGCCTATAAGCAGAAATGACATTTCTTCCAGCATTGCCAGTGCACCATCCGGTTGAATTGGCATTTCCTGAACATTAGTAGCAATAATGGTTGTGTCGCCACTTTGAATAATGGTGTTTTCTACAACTTCAATTGAATCCTGCATAATATTAAAATGGTTAAAGTGAAAATATGGTTTATGAATCAGTTAGTTAAAGATTTAAGATAGGAATTAATTTCAGAATTCATTTACAATCAAGCAAATTTTCTTATTTGTCTCAATTCAAAAAATTGAAAAGGCTTTTTGCTGAATTCAAACGCATTATTCGTCCTCTTTAAACCATCCGGAATACATCACATAATTATTGGAAATGCGTTCAATAATGGATTTAAAATGCTCCGAAGTAAGATCTTTTACTTTTTTAGCCGGAACACCTGCCCATAAAGAACCGCTTTCAACATGCGTTCCTTCCAATAAAACAGAACCGGCTGCGATTAAAGAATTCTGTTCAATATAACATCTGTCCATAACAATTGCTCCCATCCCAATCAATACATTTTCTTCAATGGTACAGCCATGTACAATGGCATTATGACCGATGGAAACATTATTGCCAATAATCGTAGCATGTTTTTCATAGGTACAATGAATACAAGCACCATCCTGGATATTTACTTTATTCCCGATTTTTATAAAATTCACATCACCCCTAATTACAGCATTAAACCATACGCTGCACGAATCCCCCATTTCAACTTCGCCAACTACCGTTGCATTTTCTGCCAACCAGCAATTCTCGCCAAATACTGGTTTTTTCCCTCTTACTGAACGAATTAAAGCCATCTTTATTCAAATACGTTAGTGAATTATATAGATTGAAGATAAGAAAGAAATGTTCTGAGTGTTGTCTTTGCATTGGTTTTTTTAATGTTCTACAGTTAATAAGCGGTCGGACGGCTGGAAAAACTTGTCTGAACTGTGATTTATTTGATTTTTATGATTGAACCATTCAAGAATGATGTCTCGTTCTGAATCCGCATCTATAACTGCAAATGGCACCGCTGTTGTGCCCTTTCGGCCAACAGCCATAGAATATAAAACTGTTCTTAGGTATTCACCTACTAATAACTAGTAACCGGAAACTAGCAACTTGAATCTCCGTTTGGAATTTGTCTTTTGTTATTTGGAATTTTTAGATTGGTTGCTTGTCGGTGACGCCCGTTTGCATTCTGTTTTTCATTGAGATATTCAGCCGGGCTAAGCAAGCGATAAGGGCAAGATTCCGGATCTTCGTCTCCTAACTAAAAACTAACAACTGATAACTGTAAATTTTCCTATCTTGTCGCTTAAATTTGTTTCCCCTATGAAAAAGCTGTTTCTTCTGGATGCCATGGCGTTAATCTACCGCGCCCACTTTGCTTTCAGTAAAAACCCGCGTATTACTTCTACCGGTATCAATACAGGTGCTGTATTTGGTTTCACCAATAGTTTGCTCGAAATTCTGCAGAAGGAAAAGCCGACGCATCTTGGTGTGGCTTTCGATTTGCAAGGTGGTACCTTCCGTCACGATAGTTTTACGGAATACAAAGCCAACCGACAGGAACAACCCGAAGATATTTCTATTGCTATTCCCTATATATATCGCCTCCTGGAAGGCATGAACATTCCTGTTCTGGGTGTGCCGGGCTATGAAGCCGATGATATTGTAGGGACCTTTTCTAAAATAGCGCCGCCACTTGGCTTCGATGTCTTTATGATGACGATGGATAAGGATTACATGCAATTGGTAAACGAGCATGTATTCTTATACCGACCAGCCTTTATGGGCAACGACGCGGAAGTATTTGACATACCGAAAGTATTAAACCGTTTTGGCATTGAGAATGTGGATCAGGTAAGGGATATTCTGGGCTTACAGGGCGATACAGCCGATAACATTCCAGGTATTCCGGGTATTGGTGAAAAAACAGCGCAGAAATTAATTGCAGAGTTTGGTTCGGTTGAAAACCTGATTAAAAATGCCGACCAGCTAAAAGGCAAACTGAAAGAAAATGTTATCAATTTCTCCGCGCAGGGTCTGATGTCCAAAGAGCTTGCCACTATTCATTGTGAAGTACCAATTGCTTTTGATGAAGGTGCCTTATTGCTGAAAGAATACAATAAAGAAGCATTGGATCAATTGTTTGATGAACTGGAATTCCGGACATTGAAAAAACGTTTGTTCGGCAGTGATTCGACTACAGTAGAAAAAGAAAAGAAAACAACGGCTTCTGCAAAACCTACTGTTGCCAAAAATGGTCAAATGGGTTTATTCGGAATGGAAGCTTCTGAAACCATTACTGAGGAAACCGATGAGGCAGGCGAAGTTGTTGAAAAAATTGTACGGGACTCGATTGAAACCATTGTTCACGATTATTATACGGTTGATTCCGATTCAGAAATAAAACGTTTAACGGACTTGCTACTGCTTCAACCTGCTTTTTGTTTTGATACAGAAACAACCTCGCTAAATGCATTGGAGGCAGAGCTTGTCGGCCTTGCCATTTCTTTTCATACGCATGAAGCCTATTATATCCCTTTTCCACCAGATCAGAAGAGAACACAGGAAATACTGAATATCCTGCAACCTGCTTTCAATACCAAAGGCATTCTTAAAATCGGGCAAAATTTAAAATACGATTTACTGGTATTGAAAAAATACGATCTGGAAATCACCGGGCCATTATTTGATACCATGCTTGCCCATTACCTGTTGGAACCTGAAATGCGCCATGGTATGGATACCTTAGCTGAAATTTATTTGAATTATACCCCCGTTTCCATCGAAAATTTAATCGGTAAAAAAGGAATTAAGCAGGCCAATATGCGCGATGTAGCAATCGCAGAGATTACCGAATATGCGGCGGAAGACGCTGATATTACCATGCAATTGTATCGGTTTTTCAATCCTTTGGTAAAAGAACAGAAACTTGAATCTTTGTTTCACGATGTCGAAATGCCATTAAGCGAAGTACTGGCCGATATGGAACTAAGCGGAGTTAAGATTGATACCAAGGCATTAAGTGATTTTTCGGCTTTATTGCAAAAAGAAATTCTTACGGTTGAAAAAACAATCTACGAACATGCTGGCGTGGAATTCAACATTGCTTCGCCTAAACAATTGGGCGAAATTCTGTTTGATAAATTGAAGCTTGACCCGAATGCCAAGAAAACAAAAACAGGACAATACGCTACCGGCGAAGATGTACTGAACCGTATCGACAGCGATCATCCCATTCTGAAAGATATCCTTGATTATCGTGAATTTCAGAAATTAAAATCCACTTATGTAGATGCACTTCCTTTGCTCTTAGCCAAAGACGGCCGGGTACATACTTCCTTTAATCAAGCGGTAGCTGCTACGGGCCGCTTAAGTTCTACCAATCCCAACCTGCAGAACATACCCATCCGCACCGATCGTGGTAAGGAAATTCGCCGTGCCTTTGTTGCAAGAGATACAGATTACGTGATACTTTCAGCCGATTATTCCCAGATTGAATTACGCATTATGGCTGCTTTCAGTAAAGATGAAAGCATGCTTCGGGCATTTCGTGATGGTGTAGACATTCACAGTACCACCGCCAGCAAAGTCTTTCATGTGAAACTGGAAGAGGTTACTTCGGATATGAGACGTAAAGCCAAAATGGTAAACTTCGGTATCATTTACGGCATCAGTGCCTTTGGTTTATCTCAACGATTATCCATACCGCGTAAGGAAGCAGCCGATATTATTACTGCTTACTTCACCGAATTCCCTGCTGTAAAATCCTATATGGATGCCTGCGTCAATCAGGCACGTGAGCAGGAATATGTAGAAACCATCCTGGGCAGAAGGCGTTTTCTGCGCGATATCAATTCCCGCAACATTACACAGCGCGGTTTTGCCGAACGCAATGCCATTAATGCGCCCATACAAGGGAGTGCCGCCGATATAATTAAAGTGGCCATGATACGCATTCACGACTGGATGAAAAAAGAGAATCTGAAATCGCGTATGGTATTGCAGGTACATGATGAACTACTATTCGATGCACATAAAGATGAAATCGATCTGCTTAAAAAGCATGTAGAAGACTTTATGAAAAATGCCATACCCCTGGAAGTTCCGATGGAAGTGGGCATTGGTATTGGTGATAATTGGCTGGAAGCGCATTGATAAAGCTTAAGGCTGAACGCGGAAGGCTTAAGGCAGAAAAGAAAGCGTCGGTCGGGGCGTATTGGATACGCCCTTACGGTACTATATCATGCACTATCACTTGCCGTTGGTGTTTCTGCTCGCACAGATATATCAACCATGCAGAGATGTTGACGCAGAGCCACCAACAACCCACTAGTCTCCCTTTTATACTTCAGTCTTTGACTGGGCTCTTGTTTGAGGATAGATGGCGTGACACAAGCGGATGCGATCATATATACAGGGCGCATATGCGATATGTCCTTAGATCGTCTTTCTTCTACAATTTGTAATTTTCATACACTATGTATGCTTAGACCATGCACTTAGCATACATGAAACACGTACGATTCTGTTTTTTGATACTCCTAAAAACGAAACGGCTTTACTTATTGGGTCATTTATGGCCAAAAGTACCCTTTTCTATCTGTTTGTCTCGCTTGTATTTGTATCCCCAATAAGATCTTTTAGTTTTGTAACAACAAACATCTGTCATGTATAGTGTTAGATTTCATTTGTTTTCGATTTGACTATGCTTCCTACCATGAAAAAAACAATACTGGTTCTTCTAGCCTTTTCCTTTAGTCTGTTAAGCGTTATTGCTCAGTCGGCCATGTCGGTAGAGATTGATGATTTTGAAGATGGAAACACTCAAAATAAATTGGGAGGCTACTGGTATACTTACAATGACAATTCCGATGGAGGCAAAAGCCATTTGAAACAAGAACCCTGGCAGAACATTTTTGTTTCTTCAGGAGGTCATGATTCGTTGGGTATGTTGAAGGCAGATGTGGTGCTGGATAAGGGAACGTATCAGTGGAGTCCGTATTATGCATTTGCCACATCAGTTGATAAGAATGCTTCGCTCAATCCATCTTCTTTCGCGGGCATTTCCTATTGGCACAAAGGAGTAGCACATAAGGTGGAGATTAATACACCAGAAGTTACGGACTATGATTTTTATCAAATCCCTGTTCCTGCCAGTAATACCTGGAAGCTGGTAACAATTGATTTTTCTATGCTGAATCAGGAAGGGTGGGGTAAAAAGGTGCTGCTTAATCTGAACAATTCCATCCGCATCATCTGGAAGGTTAATGAAACATCGGGTTCGTTCCAAATCGATGATGTTCGTTTTGTAAAAGAAATAAAATATGTTAAGCAGCATGATATGGATATTCTGCCTGCCGATATTCCAATGCCGGTAGCGTTAAAGGGAAATGTTTCCAGTCCTTTGAATGACTTATCAAAAAAGTATTTAACAAAAGGCATGAATCTGGCTAGCTGGGCGGAAGCAAATAAAATTACTTCTGCAAATCCGAAAGACTGGAAATATAATGAAGCAACCATCAAGCTTCAGGCAGATCAGGGTTTACTGGGAATACGTTTCCCTATTGATTTTGATTTATATCTGTCGGATCGTTTGAATGTGCTCAGTGGTGCCAATAAGAAGATTGAAGTAGAGCCGATGCTCTACGTTTTGCTGGACTCTATGAATATATGGACGAAGCGTTATGGATTATCGTATACCATCGATTACCATGCGTACGATGCTACCTATAGCAGGGTATCATCTAAGGATCCGAAATTTAGAGAAGCTGTATCATCCTTATGGAGAGAAATCGCACAGCATTTCCGGAACGAAAAACGTCCGGATCTTTTTTTCGAGTTAACCAATGAGCCCGGATTGAGTCTGCCTGACGGAGAATACATTGATCAATTGGACTGGACGCTGTTGGCTCAGATGATGATTGATTCCATTCGTAAAGTGGATAAAACACGTCCGGTTATTTTCGGAGATACGAAATGGTATAGTCTGGATGAACTGGTTAAAAACAAACCTTTAAAAGACAAATACGTGATTTATTGTTTTCACATGTACGATCCCTTTGTCTTTACTCATCAGGGAGCATCCTGGACAAAGATGGGTACTATGAAGAACATTCCTTTTCCGTATTCACCCGAACGTTGGTCCACAGAGTTTCGCGATTTCGGTATTACGGAGGGAACACCGGTTTGGGTAAAGGATCAGGTTAAATTGTATTACAAACAAGGGAATAAGCAATACATTAAAAACAGGCTGGCTACGGTAAAGAACTGGGCATACGAACACAAGGTACCACTGATCTGCAATGAATGGGGCGCTTTACCCAATACCGCTAAGATTGAAGATTTGAATGCGTACTTTAAAACGATGGGAGAGGTTTTCCGTGAAATGGATATCTCCTGGCAGGTATGGTTCGGCATTATGGATTCCGAAAATAAATTGCTGCCCGGTATGGCGGAAGCGTTGGATTTAAAGAGTAAATGAGGCCTATAACATACATATTGTCTGAACTGTGATTTGCATGATTTTTATGATTGAACCATTTCAGATAAAGAGTTTCAGTAGCGCGTTATCAGAAGCCGTCAGACCGCTTTTTCGGGCGGTCCGACGGCTTGGTTGACTTCCTGAATCGATTTGCTAAGGAACTCTCCAAGGGTTTTAAACCCTTGGAGAGTTTTCGTTCTTAGCTTATGATTCGTTGTTCAGAACCACTCCATCGTTGTTTCAAACTTCAAACGAATAGTTCGGAACTACATCATCTTAGTTGAGAACCTCTCGTTCGTACTGTTGAACTACTGTATTGAAGTTCCCGACAACAACGTTGAAGTCCAGAACAACGAAAGCGTAGTTCCCGACAACAAAATCGTAGTTCAGAACAACGACGGAGTAGTTCTGAACTACTAAAGATTAGTTATTTGTAAACTTGGAACACAGAATACCTTCACCAAAGAACAATATATTGATCAGATTAAGAGTCTATTAGGCAATTTGTCTGTGTGGGATATAGTCTGTATCTTACCTTATCAAGTGAAGTATAAAAAACTATTCACATGGTGTATTCTTTAGTGAATGTGGATGGACACCTTTATTCTCTAGTCTTCGGCTAGAAAAGTTTTATAGTTATATGTAGTCAGCGACTACGAAAAAATGAAAGATACAGGAGACGCAATGCATAAACCTGCGCTAGAAAAAACGTTTTCAATTAAAAATTTAATCGCAATGAAATCAAACAAATTATATACTATTTTACTGCTGACTTGTTTGCTGTATCTCAGTACTAATTTCAATAGTCTTGCTTTAAAATCCTCTTTCAATTTTAAAGCCGATACAGGGCGATACAATTATTATTATCAGAAAGCACTTCAAGAGATTGGCTTGAATAATTTCGACAAGGCATTAGAGGCCTGCAATAATGCTTTGAAGGAAGACACTACAGATGGACGAATATTTGTGATTCGCGGCTTGTGTTATCAGAATACTGGTAGCTTTACTAAATCACTTTATGATTTTAATAGGGCCATTGATATGGATCCTGATGGTAATTATCCTGTCTTATATCAATGGAGAGCAGATACTTATATTGGTTTGCATAAATATATGGAAGCATTGCATGATTATAATACAGCAATTCGTTTTAATCCAACCATTGCTAAATGGTATTCTGCTCGAGCAGAATTAAAAGCAAAAGGATTTCATGATTATAAGGGTGCACTAGAAGATTATAACTTATGTATTCAAGAGGATTCTTCAATTGCGGATGCCTATTATCGCAGAGGGTTTTTAAAGCTTTCAATTTTTAAAGATTTTAAAGGAAGTATAAGGGATTTTGACAAAACCCTATATTTAGAGCCTGATCGTCCGGATGCTTATTTGTATAGAGGTTATGCAAAGTCAATATTGGGTGATTATTTGTATGCCATTCAGGATTATGATAAGAGTATTGGTTTGAAAGAGACATATGAATCTTATAACCACAGGGCGGCACTATTACTGAAATTTCAAGAATATAAACGCGCTTTGTCGGATTTGGAACAATGTGAAAGACTTTCCCCTGAGTTGAGAGATTCACAATATTATTTGGAACTTGGTAAAGTATATTTTTTCCTGAATAGATATTCTGAATCAGTTCTTGCAGAAGACAAGTCTATTAATATCGCTGAAAATGATGAGGCTTATGCCGTTCGCGGGATGTCTAGGATTGGACTTAATCAATTTGAAAAAGCACATTCAGATTTTTTGAAAAGCTTAAGTTTGAATTCCAAAAATGCAATGGCAAACGAAGGGATAGGAGTTTTATATTTAACAAAAAAACAGAATGCTAAAGCACTTGAATATCTAAATAAATCAATCAAATCAGACAGCTTATATGTAAGTGCACGTTTTCGTAAATCATTGCTTTTAGCAGCAATGGGTGATACAAGTGTCGCTATTTCTGAATTAACAACATTGCTAACAATCAATCCTTTTTTTATTGAGGCATATCTTGAACGCGGATTTTTAAAGCATGATACAATGGATATTTTTCAAGCCAAATTAATTGCTCCCGATCTTCCTAATGTTTATTTAATTGCTTCTGAGATTGCTGTAAGTCAAAAAGATTTAAAAAAAGCATTAATTGAAATAAATAAAGCAATATCTCTGGATTCTTTGATTGAATCAGGTTATAGGAATAGAGCTGTTATAAAAACTATGATGAACGATTATCACGGTGCTTATCGGGATTTTTCTAAAGCCATATCATTAGAACCATTGAATGCTGAAAATTATTTCAATCGAGCTTTTATGATAATGGAGCATATGGATTTAAGTTTTATAGAGGAATCCATTAAAGATTTTGATAAAGCTATTTCCATTGATCCGAATTATGGGAATGCTTATTTAGGAAGATCTCAGGCTAGGTTTAAGTTGGGAAATAAAGACGGTGCATGTGAAGATGCGAAGGTCGCTGTTAAAATGAAAGTCTCAAATGCTTCCAAGTTAGAGGAAACATATTGCAAATAAACAATAATCTTTCTCCCTGATAAGTATAATTGTTTTAATAACAATTTTTCTCATACCGATTGGATTGTTATCGGTAGTATTACTAATTGAAAAAATACTGAGTAAGAATAGAAGCTAGCAGAGATTTATTAATTCTGCATTATCAATGTTTTTGTGCAGGCATAAACATCTATAGAAAGAGGGTGATCAGAACCACACAAACAGCATAAACACCTGTACTTTTTCATTTATTCAAGCCGTCGGACCGCTGGAAAAAGCGGTCTGACGGCCAATGATAGTTCGGTATAGAATTGCTTTATCTACGAGACACAATGGTTCAATCATAAGAATCAAACAAATCACAGTTCAGACAAATAGGCTGTTGGTCAAATGACACAACAGAAATTGAGCAGAAACACCAACATCAGTGCAAAGCACAAAATAAAACATCAATCTACTTCACCTCACCAATAACACTGCCTTTCAGATCGTATAGTTTCCAGTTCTTATCTTTTACGTTGATGTTTTCCTGCTGAAGAAGCTGAATAAAATCTTTAACACCTATAGGTTCATTTCCATTACCGTGAATCAATACAAAGCTTCCATCATGGGGCTGCTGTCCCTTCGCCAGCCAGGCATCGCTCCCGATGGGTATTACTCCGAAAGACGTGACTTGAAGAAAAATAGATTGGTCGGAAACCAAACCCGGAAACCTGAAAAATACCGAAGGAATTAATCCTTTTGATAGTATCAGTGCTTCATTTTTCAATACTTCATCGCTGATACTAATGTTCTTTTCCAATAAGAAATTTTCACTGAGAGGAAGCGTTTTGCTGGTAGGATGCGTAAAGGTATGATTCACCCAGGTGATGTCAAGATCTCCTGCTTTGTCCAGACTATCCAGCCAGGATAAATCGTTGCCATGTCTGTTGATCCATGAACCGCTTACGGATAATGCTAAGGGCACAGGTTTCTGTACTTTGTGGAATTCCTTAATCAGATCCAGAAATATAATTCTGTCCAGCGGTTTACTCGAAGGGCAAAGATCAATGGTAAGACTGATGCCCGCTTCCTGTGGGTAAGAATGCGTAATACCGGCATCCTGAAGATTCTTCGCATTTGCGTCTGCATAGGCTAATGCTTTTATATAAGCTGCATCCGGATACTTTTTCCTTAACTGATCCAGGCTGGATTTCGCTGGTGTCACATCAGAGGCTTTTACTATTGAAGTAACAAGTGTTGCCGGATTTACGACAAGGTAATAAGGCGTGTTGTTGTTTTTATAGGATCGGAGTGTGAAATAAAGAACATTCGTATTGTCGGTATATTCTCCGTAGGAAACTTTGTAATCTGTTATCTGTGCTTGAACGGATGAAAAGCCTAGTAGTGAAATAAAAGAGATAATCAGTAGCGTCAGGTTCTTCATTGTATGGATGAATTAATGTACTATGCAAATTATGATAAAAAAGTATGATTGTAAAATATAATAATGGATCAAAAATTTAGATAAGAATCAAATAAATTATAGTTTAGACAAATAGGTTGTTGGTGACTCTGCGTTAGATTAGTACATAATCATACTTTTACAGCGAGCAGAAACAGCAACGGCAACGGCCAAAACAAAAGACATGGAACAAAGAATCAACACTAAAATAGTTTTTAGAAATATCATAATTAGCTGTTGTCTAATTATAGTACATATTAATTGCTTTTCGCAAGATTCTTTGAATGTCTGCATAGTAGGCACATTTCCTAAAGGAGAATATCACGTGTATTATGATACTAATTTAGTATACAAATTTAATGCAGGCCGACACTTTTTTATTGCAAAAAAAATTGCAATAAGCACACAAAAAAAGTTTAAAGATGAAGAATTTATTGATTTAAGAATTATTACCCATAAAAAGATATGCAATGAAATGGATATTCGTTATTATCCCCATTACAAGTATATAAATATAATAGTTAGTAATGATAATAAAAAATGCTTTCGATTTTTGTATTATTATTCAAATACGCCAGCATTTGGTCTATATGAATAATACCCCACTAACGCAAGCTTGCGAACTAAGTTAGTTCAAGCGTCACAACTCAAGGCGAGAATATTATCTTTCCTCTTTGAATGGTTCCGACATGCTGGTGGTTGGCCGGAAAAGGCACAACCACGGCCACCTTGGGTAGCATAGGAAACGGATGCAAGGAACAAATATAGCTGCGAACGGCAAATATATTTGTATGAGCAGAAATACCATCGGTAGAGGCTTATTGGGAAACACAAAAGACAGAACTCACAAATCAACTAAGCCCACTTTGGAATTTGTTTTTTGTGTTTTGGAATTTGCGCAACGATAGCAAGGAAGCTTTAAGCCTTTCGCTTTAAGCCTTCGGCTTAACTGATCCTGCTCCACTCTTTTGCATCCCTGTTTTTAGATTCCATAAAAGCTCGTAGATTTCGATTCTCCGGCTTTAACAATTCCGGATCATCATCCAGCAGATCCATAGCAGCCTGCCGGCTTACCTGAAGTGTATGTGCATCCTGCGAGAGATCCGCGATGCGCAAATCCAACACACCGCTTTGCTGTGTTCCGGCTAAATCACCCGGACCTCGCAATCTTAAATCTACATCGGCAATCTCAAAACCATTTGTTGTACGTACCATCGTTTCCAGACGGACTTTACTATCGCTAGATAATTTATGGGAAGTCATTAAGATGCAATATGACTGATCGGCCCCGCGTCCTACACGTCCGCGCAGCTGATGCAGCTGTGATAGACCAAACCGTTCCGCATTTTCAATCACCATCACACTTGCGTTTGGCACATTTACACCAACTTCAATAACGGTAGTGGCAACCATAATTTTAGTTTCGCCTTTCACAAAACGCTGCATCTCAAAATCCTTATCTGCCGGTTTCATTCGTCCATGCAAAATGCTGATCGGGAATTCGGGGAAAGCTCGGTTAATACTTTCAAAGCCATCCATCAGATCTTTCAAATCCAGCTTCTCGGATTCCTCAATCAATGGATACACAATGTAAACTTGCCTGCCTTCGAGAATCTGTTTGCGAATGAAACCAAATACAACCAAACGATCTTTATCGTATTTATGTGAAGTTGAAATAGGCTTCCTTCCGGCTGGCATCTGGTCGATAACAGAAATGTCCAGATCGCCATATAACGTCATAGCAAGCGTACGTGGTATCGGCGTGGCCGTCATAACCAATACATGCGGCGGCAATACCGTATTCTTCTTCCAGAGCTTCGCACGCTGTGCCACACCAAAACGATGCTGTTCATCTATAATGGCAATGCCTAAATTCTTAAATTGAACAATGTCTTCTATAATGGCATGTGTACCGATTAATATATTCAGGCTTCCATCCAGCAGTTGCTGATGGATCAATTCCCGCTCTTTTTTCTTTGACGAACCGGTAAGCTTGGCTACCGTTAAACCAATTTTTGCTGCGAGTTCTTTTAATCCTTCATAATGCTGTGCGGCTAGTATTTCTGTAGGTGCAATAAGACAGGCCTGATAGCCATTATCGATCGCCATCAACATACATAAAAAGCCAACGATTGTTTTACCACTACCTACATCACCCTGAAGCAAACGATTCATCTGCTTTCCGGAGCAAACATCTTTATATATTTCTTTGATGACACGTTTTTGTGCATCTGTTAAATCAAAAGGGAGATGATGCTTATAAAATTCATTTAAGGTCGGAATGGATTTAAAAACAAATCCCTTATGATGTACGGTCCGATATGTTTTTTGACGAAGTAATTTAATCTGAATCAAAAACAGTTCTTCAAACTTCAGACGTGCCTTTGCCTTTTCAAGTGATTCGGTATCGGGTGTCAGGTGTATCCATTCCATTGCCTGCGCCCTGGAAATTAATTTAAACGAATCTATTATGGATGCAGGAAGAATTTCAGGAATGCGTGGAGCAATCTCTTTGACCAGACGTTCGGTTAAGCGTGACAGCGCTTTGCTATCAAGGCCACGCGCTTTTAATTTTTCCGAAACATGATAGACTGATTGCAAACCCTTTTGCAGCAGGGTATCGGAATACACTTCCATTTCGGGATGTACAACATTCAGTTTTCTTCCATATAAATTCGGCTTACCAAAAATCAGATAAGGGGTATTTGGAAGAATATTTTTTTCAATCCAGCTTGCTCCCTGAAACCATACCAATTCCAATATTCCGGTATCATCCTGTGCATAGGCCACCAGGCGTTTCTTTGGTCCAACACCCTGAGATGTAATACTGGTTATTTTTGCTATTACCTGAACGTAGGGAAGGTCTTCGTGAATGTTTTTAATGGGATAGATCGTACTTCTGTTTTCATGTCTGAAGGGATAATGATACAGAAGATCCTCAAATGTAAAAATGCGTAATTCAGTATTCAGCAATGCCGCCTTCTGCGGACCAATGCCTTTTAGGAATTCTATTTTTGTGTCAAGGATTGTTGACATGATATTCTAAAATTCCAAATTTCAAAAAACAAATTCCAAACGCTGCATGGTTTCATCCGTTTGGAATTTGTTTTTTGAAATTTGATTTATTTAAAAGATAAGGTTTCAATAAGATGCAATACATCTTCCTTCATATATGTAATCACTGGTGCCAGCGAATCGTTCTGTGTTGAAGTTCTGAAATAAACAGCACCGCGTATAAAATGCTTGCTGGAATCGGTTGCATGAAATTGAATCTGACTTGGCACGTCACCGCTTAATTCAAACATTTTAACAGCGTATCCATTCTTTGATGTCATAATCAACTCGTCAATCGCATACGCTTTCACATTATGCTTATTGGCCAGTGTATGCGAATCAATAATATACTCCTCTAATGTTTTAGCATTATTGTGTGTAGGCTTATACGTTATCTGTATGGTTGAACGGTAGGCAGGATAATAGATATCAAGCCAATAAGGTTCTGCCGTTTTACTGGTATCCGGTACTATTTTAGCAAGCTTGGAATATTCAAAGGAATAGGGATAGTCTCCCTTTAATTCCTGATACTCATGTTCCGGCAAATCTATTTTATTAAAGCCTTTTGGCTTTGGCATGAACACTTTTTCTTCACAACTGCTGATGAGTGTTGCCAGCGTGATGAGCAAGAACAATATTTTGTTATTTTTCATTTTCAGATTTTTCCGGAACCATTACTTTAACACGTAATATACGTCTGTTATTAACGGCATCAATTTTAAATATATAATCGGCAAAAGTGATTTCATCTCCTTGCCTTGGCATATCAGAATTTATATTCAGAAGCATACCACCCAGCGTTTCACTTTCACCTTTTACTTCAGCAAATACAGATTGATCAATATCCAATGCTTTGTAGAAATCAACCAATGAAATTTTACCTTCAAATAGATAAGATGTTTCACTTAGTTTGGTGAATTGCATTTCTTCATCATCGTATTCATCATGAATATCGCCCACAATTTCTTCAATAACATCCTCCATGGTGATAAGTCCGGCAGTGCCGCCATACTCATCCACAACAATCGCCATTTGAAGATGCTTCAACTGGAACTCGCGCAGCAGTTCTTCAATCATTTTTGTTTCCGGAATGAAGTCCACGGAACGTATTAATTGCTGCCAATGGAAATCTTTTTCCTTATTATAAAATGGGAATAAGTCTTTAATATTTAAAACACCTTCTATCTTATCGGCAGATTCTTTGTAAACAGGTATACGGGAGAAACCGCAGGTGCTGATATAGTCCTGCAGTTCCTGATAATTCAGATCAATATCAACGGCAGCCATATCCATTCGTGAACACATAATTTGTTTTACCATGATGTTCCCGAACTTAATAAGGCCGCGCAGCATTTCTTTTTCTTCGCGGGTGCTTAATTTGCCTTTCGCAGCCTGCAATTCATCTTCCAGCTTTTCAATATATTCGCGCTGGCTTTCGGTTATTTCAACCAGGCCAAATAACTTACGTAGCCTGGTTGAAAGGTTATCAATGACTGTTTTGTTTTGTTTACTCCCTTCGGACATAAAACTGTTTGATCGATGATGTTTAAATAAAAACAGCCTGTTGAATGCATGGTGCAAACAACAGGCTATGTTAAGACCTATTTAATAAATATAGCAACATACATTGCTATAGCGTTTTTATAATTGGGGTAAGGGTCAGATGATCGTTCCAAGAAACAATACGTTAAGTGAAACATCAGAAAGGCAGATCATCGGCACCGCTCTCTTCGGGTACAAATGATCCTGTGGAGGCACTTACAGATGCTGCTGAAGCAGATGAAGACTGCATAGAGCTTCCATTTTCAGACGAAGAAGAACCTTTTGTTCCAAGCATTGTCATCGTATCTCCGATAATTTCGGTTATATATCTTTTAATGCCTTCTTTGTCATCGTAAGAACGTGTCCGGATTTTTCCTTCTACATAAATCTGACTGCCTTTTCGAAGGTATTTTTCAATAACTTCTGCAACGGGTCCATAATAAACAACATTGTGCCATTCTGTTTGCTCAACGCGTTCACCATTCTTGTTTTTGTACGTTTCTGTAGTTGCTAAAGAAAAGTTCGCCACTTTTCTGCCTGCGTCCAATGAACGGACCTCAGGGTCTTTTCCCAGATTCCCTACCAGAATCACTTTGTTAATTCCTGCCATAGTAATTGTTTAGCTGATTGAAATAAATTATTAATTTAAAGATAATTAAAATTTATGATCCTTCAAAAATTTAGAAAGCAGCACGGGTTTAGGAGTATCGTTGATTTCAGCTTTATCGATCGATTCCAGTTTGTATTTTTCTTTCAAAAGATGAAACAACTTTTTATCCGCCTGAATATGATAAAAACGCGCATGTAATATTTGATGACTTAAAATGTGTTTATACAGAGGACTTTCAAATAAAACATCCTTTTTAGACACACCGTTTATTTTTTTTAATAACGAAGATAAAGCCTCCAATTTGTCACTTTCGATCAATAAAAACTCAAAAAGCCCCTGCCAGATACCCTTTTCGGTACGTTCTTTCATCAATAATTTATTATCATATGTAAAGATAAAATATTGGAAAAAGCGCTCCTGTTTCTTTGATTGCTTTGTTTTCACCGGAAGGATGGACTGATCTCCGGTTCTGTTAGCAACACAGATTCCAGCAAACGGACAATGCCCACAATCCGGATCTGAAGGAGTGCAATGTAATGCTCCGAACTCCATAATAGCCTGGTTGTATATATCCGGTTGTTTTTCCGGAATCAGGCTTTGGGCCAGTTCTGCGAAGGTTTTTTTGCTTGAATTCTGTGTAATGTCTTCATAAATGCCGAAAATTCGCGCCAATACACGATATACATTTCCATCAACAACCGCTACTTTTTCCTTGTAGGCAAAGGAGGCAATCGCAGCAGCCGTATACGGCCCAACGCCTTTCAGCAGCAGTAAATCCTTATATGTTTTCGGAAATACACCTTTATAGGTATGCTGAACAATTTGGGCTGTTTTATGAAGATTTCTGGCTCTGGAATAATATCCGAGGCCCTGCCAAAGCGACAAAATGTCTTTTTCGGAGGCCTCTGCCATTTTTTTAATGGTAGGAAACGCATTTAAAAATGAATTATAATAAGGTAATCCTTGCTGAACCCGGGTCTGTTGTAAAATAATTTCGGAGAGCCAGATCTTATACGGATCGGTTGTTTCCCTCCACGGGAGCTCTCTTTTGTTTTTTAAATACCAATTAATCAGCTGATTAGAAAATTTTTTAGTCGTATCGGGTGTGTTCACTCGGTTTTGTTCTAGCTTAACCACTTATGTTACACAAAATTATGTAGGATTTATTATGTAAATATATTTTTTATTCAAGAATAGTCCCCTAAATTTGTAAGCTATTTTTGAACTGATTAAGTATCATATAATTAATTAAATATAGAGTAATGACGAAGGCAGACGTAATTAACGAAATCGCGGAAAAAACCGGAATTGACAAAGCAGATGTTACAACAACGGTTGAAGCATTCTTTAAAGTAGTAAAGGACTCTATGTCTGAAGGCCATAACATTTATGTTAGAGGGTTTGGTAGTTTTATTAACAAAAAACGCGCTCGTAAGGTAGCCCGTAATATTTCTAAGAACACAGCCATCATTATTGATGAGCATTACATTCCTAGCTTCAAGCCTGCTAAAGTTTTCGTAGAGAAAATTAAATCAAGCAAAAAAGTAAAAGTAATGGCTGAGAAATACAGCAGCGTTGATGAAGATGTTGACTAATCCATTATTTTAGAGAAATACATTTTGCATAGAGCCTGTATGTACGTGCAGGCTCTATCTTTTCCAGCCAATCATGCAAAAAAAGCAAATCATTGTTATTCTGGCAGCAGCAATAGGTGTAGGAGTTGTATTTAGCCTTCCTAAAGTTCTGGTTGACAATAAGAAAGAATCGGTAACAGGAAGCGAAGAAAAGGTTGCTCAAAAGGATTCGATTTCGGAAATAAGCAAGCTTATGGCGGAAAAACATACCCATAAGCCATCTTCGGAAGATCAAAAAAACATACTTACGCTTACAAACAATTATTATTCGGTTTCGGATAAAGAAAAAAAGCGTATCTTTGCAGACTCTATTTCGGCGTATTATAAAAGATTTCATCAATACGACAGCGTTGCTAAGTATTCAGAAGAGATTGCCAACCTATACCCGAAAGAAGGAAATTTGATTGCAGCAGGAGACGCCTATATGCAAGCATCTGATTTAGTAGATCTTGAACAGAAAAAGTCCTACTCAGACAAATCAAGAGAGCTATATAAAAAAGCATTGGAATTGAATCCGGATAATCTGGAAACGAAATCAAAACTTGCAATGACCTATGTAACAACATCTACTCCGATGGAAGGAATTAAGCTTCTTAGGGAAGTCATTGAGAAAGATCCTGACAATCAAACGGCCTTATTCAATCTTGGCTATTTATCGATGCAATCCAGTCAATATAGCAAAGCAGTGGATCGCTTTAAGAAACTGATTGAGATAAATCCAAAGCATTCTTCCGGTACCTTTTATCTGGGCTTAAGTTATTTGCAGCTTGGGAATAAAGATAAGGCCAAAGAGTATTTTGTAAAAGCCAAAACGTTGGATCAGGATCCTGAATTTCAGTCCATTGTTGACAGTTATTTAAAAGAAACGAATTAAAATTATTATAAAACAATTAAACTAACACGAATATGCCTTGCGGTAAAAAAAGAAAAAGACATAAGATTGCTACACACAAAAGAAAAAAACGTCTAAGAAAAAACAGACATAAGAAGAAATAGTTTTTTCTTCTTATGATTCCTTCATGGGCAAAGCTGGTTTCTCTCAGATTCCGGCTTATTTCTATTTTAGTACCTTTTACATTTAACAAGTAGCGAGTTGAGCAACGAATTATTCATCAGTTCGTCTCAAACAGGAGATCGCATAGCCTTAATTCACGACAAAAGGCTTGTTGAATACCAGTTTGAGGATCATACCCGTAAATTTAATGTTGGTGATATCTATTTAGGAACGGTACGTAAAGTTGTGCCCGGACTAAATGCTGCATTCATAGATGTTGGGTATGAGAAGGACGCTTTTTTACATTATTTTGATCTTGGCCCGAAGATAAAATCACTGGGCAAGTTCACCAAAAATGTAATTACCACGGCGTCCACACCGGCATTGCTCAAAAAGTTTGAGCTAGAGCCGGAAATAAAAAAAGATGGTAAAGTAAGTCAGGTATTAGCCAAAGGGCAGCCCATACTGGTACAGGTGGTTAAAGAACCTATCTCCAGTAAAGGGCCAAGGCTTTCATGCGAAATTTCGCTGGCGGGCCGTTATTTGGTTTTAGTACCTTTTTCAAATGTCGTTTCCGTTTCCAAGAAAATTACTGATAAAGAAGAGCGCCAGCGTTTGGTTCGTTTGATTTCTTCTATTCGTCCTGAAAACTTCGGTGTAATTATCCGTACTGTTGCAGCGCACAAAGAAGTGGCCGAGCTTGACAAGGATCTTCGTAATCTGGTAAAAACCTGGGAAGACGGAATTGCTGTGCTTAAAAAAGCACGTGCAAGAGATCTTATTATCGGTGAATTAGATCGCACCTCTTCTATCTTAAGAGATATGTTAAACGAAAGTTTCGACAGCATCAATGTAGATACGAAAGAGTTATACGACGATCTTCGTTCTTATATAAAGAACATAGCACCTGACAAAGAGCGCATCGTTAAATTACACCAGGGTAAGACCAAAATGTTTGAAATGACAGGGGTTGAAAAACAACTGAAAACATTATTTGGCAAATCGGTTAGTTTATCGGGTGGTGGTTATCTGATCATTGAACACACAGAAGCATTACATGTTATTGATGTGAACAGTGGTAATAAATCAAATAACGAATCCAGTCAGGAAGAAACAGCTTTACATACGAATCTGGAAGCATGCCGTGAAGTAGCCCGTCAACTAAGGCTTCGCGATATGGGAGGAATCATTGTTGTGGATTTTATTGATATGAAAAATATCGATAACCGCAAAGTGATTTACGAACGCATGAAGATTGAAATGAAAGATGATCGTTCTAAAAACGTAATTCTGCCATTGTCAAAATTTGGCTTGATGCAGATTACCAGAGAGCGTGTTCGTCCGCAAACCAATCTTATCACACTGGAAGTTTGTCCGACCTGTAACGGAACCGGCAAAATCAGTGCAAGTATTGCGATCACAGATCAGATCGAACATAAGCTGGATTATATCATCACCAAGCAAAATGAAAAGAACATTACGCTTGTGCTGCATCCATATATTCATGCATATTTCACAACGGGCTTTATATCTAAAAGAACAAAATGGTTCCTGAAGTATTTCCGTTGGGTGAAATTGCGTACAGATTCATCATTGGGTTTAACAGAGTTTAAATTCCTGGATGAAGGTGCACAGAACATTGATATGGAAAGCGAAGCAACGACGGATGATTACCGTAACGAAGAATACGTAACGGAAGAAAAATAGCATCTTTACATTCTTTATAAAACGAAAGAAGCCCTTTATTTAAAGGGCTTCTTTCGTTTTATATCATTTAGAATCTTTCTTAGAAACGCATACCAACTTCAAGACCTGCCTGATCCATATTGTATTGAGCATCTTTGTTATAATGACCACCTAAGCCATCACTTTTATTCATCAATAGATTAAGCAGTCCGCGGTTATAATACACACCAGCAAATAACTCATTTGAATTGCCGATTTTATAAGTAACGCCGGTACCCATATAAATAGAGAAATCAAAGAAACTGTATTTTTTGTTATAACTGCTTGCCGAAATCGAAGGATCAGATTTCACATATTTGTCATTGAAAATAATATTTGCCATACCCCCAAGCTGGAAATATATTTTCATATTCGTAGCAATTTCATTGGTATAGGCTTTAAAGGTTATTGGTAACTGAATAGTCTGAAGGCTTGATACTTCTTTATAACCAGTTATTGTAATACCCGCCCTGCTACTCAAGTACCAGGCACCTGTTGAAAAAGCGAAATTCTGTCCCAGTTTGAAGTCAACCGTTGGTCCAAAGGCAAATCGAACACCGGAAGAGTTATTGCTAAAGGAAAGCAGGTCATTACTATTTAGATCTTTAACACGATTGATACACAACGACGGTGCAAATCGCAAACCTACTTTTATTTGAGAAAAAGCAGTAGTCGCTATTATGAATGATAAAAAGAGAAGCGATAATTTTTTCATAGATTTGTTAGGTTATAAAAGACTTCAATATAAATAAAATTATGAAATTTTGGGCAGGCATTCTATTTCTGACATTGATATTTTCATGTGGTTCGGATAAGAAAGAAACGAATATCATTCAACATGAAGTAATTAAACCGGAAGAAGCAGAGGAAGTTGTAGTAGCTGCAGAGCTTATCCGTATCGACAGAGAATTATTTTCGATTACTTCCAAAGAAGATATGGAACGGATATTTTTAAAGTATCCTGCCTTTTTCAAACAGTATTTACGAGGTATTGCCAATAAGCCGATGCCGGCAGATGTAGATAGAATGTTTCAGTATTATACCAACCCAGGCTTGAAGGCTTTCGGGAAGGAAGTGGAAACAGGCTGGGGCGATATGTCGGCTTTCAAGAAAGACCTTGGGTCAGCCTTTCGTTTTATGAAATATTATATCAAGAATTTTAAAGAGCCCAAAGTCTACACAATCTATTCCGGATTAATGGAACCGGATATTTCATTTTCTGATTCAGCAATCGTTGTTTGTTTGGACTGGTATTTGGGCCCAAAGGCGAGTTTCCGTCCGAATTTATATGAGTATATGCTGTCGCGTTACGATAAGCCATATCTGTTGCCAATGATGGGCTTAGGCATTTCTACGAAATTCAATAAAGAGAATCCGGCTGACAAAACATTATTGGCCAGCATGATTTATTACGGCAAGGCGCATTATTTTGTAGAGCGCGTTATGCCGGATCTTCCGGACTCCTTAAACATTGGCTATACGACAAAAGAACTGGAAGAAACGGATAAACATTTAGCTGAAATATGGGGACATTTTATTGATAAAAAATTATTGTTTGAAACCAGTCACAAAGCTATTGAGCAGTATACAGGTGAAGGGCCTTTTGTAAATGAAATCAGTAAGAATTGTCCGGGCCGCATTGGCCGCTGGCTTGGCTGGCAGATCGTCCGAAAATATATGAACGAACACCCTGAGGTAACTGTTCAGCAATTGATGGATGAAAAAGATGCAGCGAAAATATTTAAGCTGTCCGGTTATAAGCCTCCGATGCAGAAGTCGAATCAATAATTTTACAATTCTCGATAGTATCTATTAATCGTTTTACTAATAGGTCTTTGGAGTAATAATCTTCAGCAACCCGTCTGGCACTGTTATGGACAGTAAGCAGGCGGGTTTTGTCTTGTATAAAGGGATCCAGTTTTTTAAGAAATTCACCCGGCACTTTTGGGTTTACATATATGCCGAATCCTTCACGTTCAATCACATCTTTGATCCAGCCTTTGGTATTCACAATGCATAACTTGCCGGCCGCAATGGCGTCAAAGAATTTATTCGGACTATTTGTTTGAAGTACCGGTTTATTATCAAAGGAAATGTATACGGCATCCGTAACATTCAACAGGTTTTTAAGTCCGTCCTTACCGCTGTATTGCAGGAAGTGCACATAAGGCCAATTCAGTGCTTCAATTTCCTTTTCAATACGTTTCAATTCTGAACCATGAGCCTGGATCAAAAAGAATATATCGTCTCTACTATGATCTTTGCAGTATCGAATACAGCTGACAAGATTATCCAGCTTGTTTACCGGACCCGCAGCACCGAAATAACTGACAACAAATTTTTCTTCAACATTAAATAATTTCTCAAGCTGCGGATCTTTTGCTTCCGGCTGAAAGAAATCACAATCCGACATATTCGGAATCACACGTATTTCTTTATTCGGACATACTTTCTCAATGCCGTTCCGTATGCCAGGTGATAAAGCTACAATTTGTGAAGCATTGGAATAAATAAGACGTTCGATTTTATATAAGAATGCCTTAAGGAAGCTGTTTCTTATAACGCCCATTTGGATAGGGGCTTCCGGCCAAAGATCGCGCACTTCAAAGATGTACGGAATGTTTCGGTTTTTCTTTAGCAAATAAGCAAGGAATCCTATGCTTAAAGGGGTAGAAGTGGCATAACATAAGTCAACACCGAATTCTTCTTTACTTTTTTTATAGGCTAAAAAGATAAATTTTATGAATGCGAGAATGCGCCCAATAAACTTTAATTTATTGTCATAATATACTGGAAGGTAATGCACCGTGATACCATCAATGGTTTTGGTAACAGCGTGATCCTGATTGTGAGAAGTGATCATCACAACATCATGACCCGCATCTACCATGCCTTTGGCAAGATACCAGGAACGGATGGCTCCGCCCTCAATCGGTGTTTTAAAGTACTGATGTAAATATAATACCTTCATTAAAATTCCTGTTCATACCAACTCATCAGAAGCAATACTGACCATAACTCGGATGTACAATCCCTTTTATTCAGGAAATGCATATCTATTAGATTACTGATCTTAGTATATGGCACCCATTCGTAAATCGGATGATTTTTATTTTTTAGTTTATCAATATAATACAAATTTTCAGGTTCTTTTAACCAATAGCCAAAGGGCATCCCAAAACCTTCTTTCGGTCGTTTTACAAATTCCTCTCCGCCGTTTCGTTTAAGCAGTTCTTTCAGGATCCATTTTCTACCTCTTTTCAGCAGAATATCAGGATCTAAGCTCTCAGTAAAACGACGTAATTCCTGATCCAGATAGGGGACACGTGCTTCAATGGAAGAACGCATCGTCATTTTATCGGTCAGCGCAAGTATGTCCGATATTAGATACTTCGTACGGTCATTTCGTAAACCATAATACAGATAATAAGAAGCATTTTCATAAGCTTTTTCTTCTATTTCAATATCTTGAATTGGTTTACTGGCAGCAGTATTGATAAAATATTCCGAAGAAGTGAAATTCTGATAGGTAACAATGGGATCAGCATCCATCATGCCCGTAAATTTATTCCATAAACGGAATACTTTGCGTAAGGAATGATTACCGCCATCGGGCAATATTTTATAGGTGTTTTTCAATAAGCGAATGGCAAGCTTACGATGAAGCAAATGCTTTAAATAACTTCTGTAGGCAATGTGTCTGTTATAGCCTGCAAACAATTCGTCGGCACCGGCTCCGTTCAATGCAACGCGAATGGTTTTACCAGCTTCCTGAGAAATAAAATGCGTTAGAAAGATAGCGGAATCGCCGATTGGCTGATCAATCAGCTTAACAAATTCGGGAAGCTTTTCCAGCATTTTTCCATCTACCAAAATTTCGTGATGATCGCTGTTGAATTTTTGAGAAGCTAGTCTGGCAAAATGATAATCTTCTGTACCGAATGCTTTTTCACTCTCATTATTAATAATCGTAAAGGTTGGAAAACGATGATGCCCCAGTTGGTGAATTTTTGATAAGAGCAAGGTTGAATCAATGCCACCGCTAAGGAACAAACCCGAAGGCACATCAGCAATCAGATGACGTTCAACAGCCTTACCCAATAAATCATCACAGGTATTTAACAGGGCTTCATCATCATAGGTTTTATGTTTAATGACCGATGGAGATTCATACCTGCGTATTTTAAAATCCTTCTCATCAATCATTAAGTAGGATGCTTCATTCAGTTCAAAAATATTCTTATAGAATGTGAATGGCTTGGGTACATATTTGAAACGTAGATAATGATCCACCTGCGAATGATTGAATTCTTTTTTAACAAGTCCACTTGCCAGGATTCCTTTTATTTCGGAAGAAGCAATGAAAAAATTTTCATCGTTATAATAATAAAGCGGCTTAATGCCGCTGGCGTCTCTTGCTAGTAATAATTTGTTTTGTTGGCGATCATAAAAACCAAAAGCAAACATTCCGTTTAAGTCCGATAGTCCACGTTCTCCATATTGGATCATCCAATGCAACAACACTTCTGTATCAGAATGTGTTCGCCAGTCTACATCCTGCAGGCGATGTTGCAATTCTTTGTAATTGTATAGCGCACCATTATAGCTGATAACATAGCGTTTATCTTTAGTGATAAAAGGCTGATTGGCCTCATCGCCGGTATCGATGATTTTTAAACGGTTTGTGCCTATAAAAACCTGCTGATTCTTAAACTGGTATATTTGAAAATCACTGTGATCGGGCCCTCTGTAAACAGTTGCTCTGTTCATTGCCTGAATAACATCAGTAGTGATAGCCGAATGCTTATCTATGATTATATTAATTCCACACAAAGCTCATATCCATTTAATATAAAAGATAAAGAAAATATGCCAGAATAGAGCATAAACTTTGCTTTTTCGGTATCAAATGGGTGTTTTTGAAGATGAAAACCTTTTTTGAATTTCGTTTAAAACATAAAAACTTACAATCCTGATTATATTCTTTAAAATAAACAGAGACTTTATAATTTAATATTCTATCATAATATGATTTTTTGTTAATTTCATGAATATTATATTTTACGATTTAAAACAAAATTTGTATGAGTAAAAAAATCCCACTTTTAGCATTAACATGGTTTTTAGTAATAAATATTTTTGCGCAAAGACCTGAATGGGAAAAAATGCCAATAACGTATCTTCAATTGCCATCTATGCCGGTTTCACCGATGGCCAATAAATACCAATTGAATGTTGTATTGGGAAATTATGATTATTATCCGCAGTCTAGAGATATTCAATCTATAAAAGCAGGATTACAGCTTAATGGTTGCCAGCAGGTTAGTGTCTCACCTCAATTTAAACTAAATGTCAATTTGGTTGGCTTTAGTTTGGTTAATCAACAGATGAGAATGTTTACAATTGCATCTCCAACAGGAAATATTCCAAGATTTTGTTATGATGTTTCTTATGTTTATAAAATATCTTATCAAGTATTAGATGGAAATGGGAATCCGATTCGTGATGGCATTATTTATGGATCAGAAACTCCCGAAGTGAGATCAACTATGGCTTTTCCAAACCAGTATGAACTTGAAATATGGTGGTCATACCCATTAAACAGAAATGATTTTTATTCAGGTTGTGAGAACGAAGCCTTTCAACATGCTATTTACAGGGCAGGACAGCAATTAAACAGCGAGCTTGGATTCAATACCATAAACACTAAAGTTGAAGTAGCAAATTTTAAGGAGTCTGCTTATGCTGATTTACAAGCAGCGTTTGGAAATGTTACTATGGGCTATAATTTATTAGTGAATAATAAAACTCAAGCAATTGATTATATATCACAAGGGATTCAGGGTTGGGAAGGGGCTTTATCCGAATTTAATGGAACAGATAAACATGCCCGAATAGATGAACGCGTTGCTGTAGCTTTATACGTTAATTTGGTTTTGGCATATTGTTACATTGAAAATTGGGACAAATCGAACTTATATATAGCAAAACTAAAATCATTGGAAAAAGAAGAATACAAGAAAAAGATTGCTGAAACCATCGATATTGAGATGGATTATGAGAGACGCGCTAAAGCTAATATAACACAATAAAAAAGTAAATAAGTAAAGTGGGTACAGTCTATACAGACTGTACCATTTTTATTATGACTGAATATAAAAATATTCCAACCGTTCCATCCCGAAAATTAATTGGTCATTTAAAGGAATATGTTTCTGACCCTATAATGTTTTTGGCAAAGAATCATGCCCGCTATGGCGATACATTTCGTTTTCGTTTGGCTCATCGCTATTTAATTGTGATGCGCAATCCGGATCACATCAAGCAACTGATGCAGGAACACCATAGCATTTATAGGAAGAGTGTTGCATACAGAAAGTTAAATGTATTATTAGGAAACGGATTATTTACAACCGATGGATCTTTTTGGTTAAAACAGCGAAGGCTTATTCAACCTGCTTTTCATAGAGAAAAACTTGCCTATTATTTTCAGTCCATTCAGGATTTCTCAAATGAATTGAAAGATAGTTGGTATGATAAAAAAGAAATAAATATTGCGGAAGAGATGACCGCTGTTACACTGAGAATAATATCAAAGGCTTTGTTGGAAATCGATTTGAAAAAAGACGACAACTCTGTTATTGAAGATAATCTACCTTTTGCATTGGACTTTATGATCAAGCGAATTACCTCAACGATTAATGTTCCATTATTTTTGCCATTAAAAAAACATAGAAGATTCAGAAAATCAGTATCTCATATTGAAAATCTTATCCAATCGATTATTCACGAAAAAAGAACATCCGGAATTTATAAAAATGATTTATTGAGTTCATTGATGCAGGTCAAAGATGCAGATACCGGTGAGGTTATGAGCGATAAACAATTACGTGATGAGATACTAACCATCTTTTTAGCAGGTCATGAAACCACTGCTATGACTATGAGCTGGATGTTTTATTACATTTGTTTGTATCCACATATTCAGCAAAAGATTCGTGATGAAATTTTTGGCATTTGTGGAAAGGAATCTATTTTGCCAAATCAATTAAATCAATGTGTATACATTAAAAGGGTTGTTCAGGAAACACTCCGGATGATGACGCCAATCTGGATATTGGGAAGGGAAGCATTATCGCAGGACGTAATTGATAACATAAAAATATGCAAAGGAGACAGTATTATTTTTTCGCCATATTTGATTCACAGGCACGAAAATTATTGGTCTGATCCTACAAATTTCAACCCCGACAGAAAAGAGTTTGAAGAAGGATATGACTTACACAAATTTGCTTATATGCCATTCGGCGGTGGACCACGCCTTTGTGTCGGAAGCAATTTTGCAATGATGGAAATTCAGATACTTATTATAACGCTACTTCAAACGTTTAAATTTGAATTAAAAGATAAAACATTTCCTGGCCTGAATCAATCATTAACATTGAGACCAAAAAATACTATTGAGATTGCTATTTCAAAGGTTGAATAAGACTATTTCCACAAGTGATTATACGTGGAGTTCTTTTTTAGATAATTAACAATATATGGGCATACAGGTATTATTTTCATGCCATAGGAATCAATCTTTTGCAATGTTTTTTCAACCAATATCTTTGCTAAGCCTTTTCCCTGAAGACTTTCTGGTACCTCTGTATGTAATAAAACAAAGCGATTCCCTTTTATTTCATACTGTACAATAGACTTCTGATTTTCAGTATAAAGTTCAAACTGATGTTCAGTCTTATTATCAAGAGATATAGCATCTTTTGGTTCTTCCATGAAAATTGATAAGCTTGATATTTTTACGTTTCGATCTGAATTTTTTTAACATTTTTTCCGTACCACCAGCAAATCTTAGTAATAGGGCATTCCGAACATTTGGGAGATCTTGCAAGACACGTATATCTGCCATGAAGTATAAGCCAATGATGGCTTTTATGTACCAGATCCGTTGGAATGTATTTTAGTAATTGTTTTTCTACTTCGAGAGGAGTTTTAGCTGTTTGTGAAACTAATCCAATTCGTTTTGAAACACGGAATACATGTGTATCAACGGCCATGGTAGGCTGATGCCAGATAACACTGGCTATAACGTTTGCTGTTTTTCTTCCAACGCCCGGAAGTTTTACTAATTTTTCAACTGAATCAGGAACTTCAGAATTAAAATCCTTCACCAGCATTTGTGCCATCCCGACTAGATGTTTGGCCTTATTATTTGGGTAGGAAATACTTCGTATATACAGAAATACTTCATCAGAAGAAGCGTTAGAGAGGGTCTCAGGATCAGGAAAACGCTTAAAGAGCGCAGGAGTAGTTAGGTTTACTCGCTTGTCTGTGCATTGAGCACTTAAACTCACCGCAACCAGAAGCTCGTATGGATTTGAATATACGAGCTCTGTTTCTGGTTCGGGCGAATGTTTTGAGAAATAGTTTAAGAATTCTTCAAAGCGTTCTTTTCGTTGCATAAATATGTGTTACTGATGCAAAGAAAACGATTTTGAATAATTTAAAATACGATTAATTACAGAATCTGAAGGCTCAAGGGATGTTTTTTGAATCAGATTCTTCATTCCTTTGTAACTACTATAGAAATACAAAAAGGAAGAATCATTTTTCAAAAGCGATCCGATTTCACAACGCTCTTCAGTACTTACTTCATCATAAACAAAACGGATTAGATCATTCTTGGTAAACGTTTTTATCATAGACACTTGTTTTGGTTTGCTTCGTCAGCTCCTTGCGGAGGTTGATTAAGGCGTACCGCATTCTTCCCAGTGCTGTATTGATACTGACGCCTGTTGCATCAGCAATTTCCTGAAAACTCATATCAGAGAAATGTCTCATCAATACAACCTCCCGTTGGCTTTCGGGCAGTCTCTGGATAAGTGTGCGTACTAACGCCTCATTCTCATCTTTAATTCGAATCGATTCGGTAGATTCTTCCGAAAAGGCTAAGGAATTAAAGATGTTCATTCCATCATCCATAACGATGGTAGGATACCTTTTATTTCTTCTGAAATAGTCAATCGCAAGATTATGTGCAATCCGGACAACCCATGGAAGGAATTTACCCTCGTCATTATATTGTCCGCCTTTCATCTTATGAATGACCTTAATAAATACTTCCTGTAATAGATCTTCTGCCAGATAGCGATCTTTTACAATTAAATAAATAGTTGAATAGACTTTTGATTTGTGCCTGTTTACGAGTTCTGCAAAAGCCTCTTCGTTACCTTGGATATATTGTGCTACCAACGTGGTATCACTAATAGATTTCATTTTCATATCCGCATGTTTAGTTAACGTAGAGGTCTATCTCATATTGTAAGTTTAAGGTTAAACTTTAAAATCAGGCACTTGTTTAGAATGAATATGGATAAAGATATGTTGAAATATTCATATTCGCAACCATATATCTCTTTTTTAACGAAAAGGTAAATGAAAAGTTCCGAATTTAATTATTCATGTTTGTGGCAATACTTTTTAATCGATTATCTGTCTGATTAAACAATTATGGGTAACTAAAATACAACTCAGTACCAGGAAGAATATTGCAATCATCAAAAGCTTTTTGCGAGTCGCATGATGACTAAGATCTAAATTAATTCGAAATAAAACTCATTTGATTGAAAACATTCTGATCTAAATTAAATAACTGCATTTTTAAAGATTGTTCAACCTATTAAGCAACAAGACCTTTTGGTTCAATAGAAGAATATTATTTTATCTGTGATATTTGGATAAAAAAGCAGAACTTTAATGATGCAAGATATGGTGCGGATGCTTCCGTATAAATTATTTTGTAACAATATATAAGTTATGAAAACAGCGGCTGTAGCGGAGAAAAAATATCAATTGGATTTTGAATTATTAGATCCTAAAAAATATATTATCATCAAGGGTGCGCGTGTACACAATTTAAAAAATATTGATGTTGCTATTCCCAGAAATAAATTAGTTGTAATAAGCGGTTTATCAGGATCCGGAAAATCATCGCTGGCGTTTGATACTCTTTTCGCCGAAGGTCAGCGCATGTATGTTGAAAGCTTAAGCTCCTACGCTCGCCAGTTTTTAGGGAGAATGGAAAAGCCTGAAGTTGACTATATCAAAGGTGTTTCACCGGCCATTGCAATAGAGCAAAAAGTGAATTCACGCAACCCCCGATCAACAGTTGGTACAACAACAGAAATATACGATTACCTGAAATTGCTTTTTGCTCGTGTTGGACATACCATTTCTCCAATAAGCGGACAAGAAGTAAAGAAAAATACAGTTACGGATGTGGTTGACTGGATTTTTAGAAACGAAGAAGGAACTCGTTTCATGGTTTTGTCCCCTTTCAGAATTAAGGAAAAAAGAAAAGCAACGGAAGAGCTTCAGATACTTCTTCAGAAAGGATTTACGAGACTTTATCTGAATAATGAAGTCGTATACATGGAAGAGCTCATTGCAAAAGGTGAGAAAGCTATTCCAACAAAGGCAGATGTATGGATTTTGATTGATCGTAATTCAGTAAACAAATCGGAGGAAGATGCTGCATTTCGTGTATCAGACTCTGTTCAGACGGCCTTTTATGAGGGTGACGGAGATTGTCGGATTGTTATACCGGATAAAGAAACTAAAGATTTTTGCGATCGTTTTGAGGCCGATGGAATGAGTTTTGAAGAACCTTCCGCAAACTTTTTCAGTTTCAATAATCCATACGGTGCGTGTAAAAAATGTGAAGGCTTTGGACATGTGTTAGGCATTGACGAAGATCTTGTCATCCCTGATAAGTCCATGTCGGTATATGAAGGTGCTATTGCTCCTTGGCGTGGTGAAAAAATGAAGGAATGGTTGACACCGATTATTAAGAATGGTATAAAGTTCGATTTTCCAATACACAGAGCCTTTCAGGATTTATCTGCAGAAGAAAAGAAATTGTTATGGGAAGGGAATAAATACTTTGAAGGACTTAATGCATTCTTTGAATATTTAGAAAGCCAGACATATAAAATTCAATATCGTGTTATGCTTTCCCGTTTCAGAGGAAGAACCGTTTGTCCGGACTGTAGAGGAACTCGTCTGCGCAAAGATGCTTCGTATGTAATTGTTGCAGAAAAATCAATAACAGATATTGTTTTAATGCCAGTTACCGATGCCTTAGTTTATTTTAAGAGTATCGCACTGAAAGATCATGAACTTAAAATTGCCGATCGATTACTGAAAGAAATCACCAATCGTTTATCGTATCTGGAAAAGGTAGGTTTGGGTTATTTAACGTTGAACAGACTAACAGCAACATTGTCTGGAGGCGAATTTCAGCGGATCAAGCTGGCAACATCCTTGGGAAGTGCTTTGGTCGGTTCCATGTATGTATTGGATGAGCCAAGTATCGGTTTGCATCCGAGAGATACAGGTAAGTTGATAGAGGTGTTAAAAATGCTTCGGGACATGGGCAATACCGTTATTGTCGTTGAACATGAAGAGGAGGTAATGCGTGCCGCTGACCAGATTGTTGATATTGGTCCCAAGGCTGGTGTGCATGGAGGAGAGCTGGTATTTCAGGGTGTTATTGATGACATGCTGAATCACGAAGGTTCTTATACTGCTGATTATCTCGTTGGAAGAGAATCAATTTCTGTTCCGGATCATCGCAGAAAATGGAATGCCTATATCGAAATTAAAGGAGCACGAGAAAACAATCTTAAAAACATTTCTGTAAAATTTCCCCTGCATACATTTACTGTTATTACAGGAGTAAGCGGTTCCGGTAAATCTACATTAGTTAAAAAAATATTATTCCCATCCCTTCAGAAAATTTTTGGATTCTCCGGCGAATTCACAGGAAAGTATGACAGGATGGAAGGAGATATACGTGAGGTTACACAGATTGAATTTGTAGATCAAAATCCAATTGGAAAATCTTCAAGATCCAACCCGGTTACTTATGTTAAAGCGTATGATCTGATACGCAATTTGTATGCAGATCAACCATTAGCCAAAACCAGAAATTATAAGGCCGGGCATTTTTCTTTTAACGTTGAAGGTGGCAGATGCGAAATGTGTCAAGGAGAAGGAATTGTTACCGTTGAGATGCAATTTATGGCAGATGTTCATCTTCTTTGTGAAGCTTGTAACGGAAAACGTTTTAAACAGGAAATACTTGAAGTAAAATACAATGATAAGAGTATCTCTGATGTGTTGGATATGACTATTGAAGAGAGTTTGGTATTCTTCAAAGACAAGCAGAAACTTACTGAAAAACTGCAGCCATTATCCGATGTTGGGTTAGGGTATGTGCGCTTGGGTCAATCGTCCAGTTCATTATCTGGCGGGGAAGCTCAGCGTGTTAAACTGGCATCGTTTTTAAGTAAATCTCCTGACGAAAGTAAAGAGCATATATTATTCCTCTTTGATGAACCGACAACGGGCTTGCATTTTCACGACATTAAAAAATTGCTGGATTCTATTCAGGCATTGGTCAATAAGGGCAATTCCGTTATTGTGATAGAACATAACATGGAGATGATCAAATGCGCCGATTGGATTATTGATATAGGTCCGGAAGGCGGAAACCTTGGAGGTGACATTGTATTTGAAGGAACTCCGGAACAAATGTTGAAATGCGATAAAGGCTATACGGCTAAGTATTTGAAAGAAAAAATGAAGTAAAATTAATATCCCCAAAAGAAAATCTTTCCAGCTTGGACAATTGCTAATGTAATAAAGATCCAGCCTATTATTTTATTGATCATATTACCATTCCAGTTTGATTTATTGTTCTCATAAAACCATTTTTTGCTGTAAAAGGCAAAAATGAATAACAATAGAAATGTACCAAGGACAATCCCTATTACAAAAATAGTAATTAATAAAAAGTCTTCTTTTAACCATCCTATGCTTATAAAATAGGAACTATATCCCATCCAGAATGGAATCTGAAGAGGGTTAATCAATCCCATAAATAAACCATTAACAAATTCATTTCCTTTTTCTATTTCAGTTACATCTTCCGGTTTAGAACGCTTAAATAAGGATAAACAACCTAATAGTAAAAATACCGGTATGGCAACAAGCTGAATTGTTTGATTGATCGATTGATTTTCTAATAGATATTTCGAAAATAGAATAGCAATGAAACTATACACAAACTCTACAAAAACAGCACCTGCCGCAAAAGCCAATGCTTTTTTAATGCCTTTAGTAGAAGCTATTTTTATAACTAATAAATTAATACTAGCTGGAGGAATAGACCCAATAAAACTAACAATGAAACCTAGTAATAAATGACTAAACGCAACAATCATTCAACAAAGAAGAGAAAATATAATTGAATAGTAAAAATAAATATAAGTCTTTATATACAAATTTTACCAGGCACCCTCTGCCGCACCACCGCCTACATTTACGGGAATTTTTGTTTTGAATTGACCAACCGAATGTGCAAAATCATCAAATGAATTTCTTCCAATAAACGTTTTTCCATAACGAATCATCATGGCGGAAATAAAACTGATTGGTTTAGTTCCGTAGGTGTCTTCACGAACTGTTTTAAACTGACTGATTGGAATTAAAATTATGAATAGAATTAAAAAAACAGCAAGTATGGCAATTATTGTACTTTGGTAGCCGACATGCAAATCATCATCGCTTATTTGCTTATTGATAATTCCTGTTAATAGGGTAGATATCAATACGGAGCCTTTGAAGTAGTTTTTATTTTTCAGTTCAGGTCTTAAATAGTTTTCTTCTATTTTTGAAACAACATCCCCAGTCAATTCGGGCTGAACATTTTTTCCCAATTGAATTGAATATTTACATTCATCCGGCGCGAGAATAACTAAAATCCAATAGCCATAAATGTCTAACTGTTTGTTCCAGTGTTGTTCTATTGAATCTGCGTATGCATCAATAGACATCTTATCTAAATAATTGGTTGTAAGAAAAACAAGCTCATTACCTGTTTTTTCACGAAAATCTTTACAAATATTTTCCAGTTTACTTACTTCTTCAGTTGTAAACGCCGTTGCATAGTCGTTTACATATTTGCCATTCGGCATTCTGGAAGGAAATTCCACAGCTTGACTGAATGCAGGTAGACATGCACTAGTCAAAAGGATAATACTACATATATATCTGAAAATATTCATATTTGCTGAAAATACGATTACCAATCTCCTCCGGCGCCACCGCCACCAAATCCTCCACCGCCAAATCCTCCAAATCCACCTCCACTATCACCACTTCCACCGAAACCTCCGCTACTACCCCTTCCAAGGCCACCTAACATTCCCAATCCTATCGCAGGTCCGAAAGTATAACCACGCATGCCACCGTTGTTATTTCTTCCGCCATTTCCATTCCCTTTATTATTCCGGTTCACAAAACCTATTAGTAAGATAATAAAAAGAATGAATAAGAAAACATATAAGGGATTAAATCTTGGTGTACCTTTTGGATCTGCTTTATACTCACTTGCAGAATAAGCCATGATGGCTTCAACGGTAAGTTTAATTCCATCATAATAATCCAATTTTCTGAATTGAGGAATTAACTCAGATTGAATAATACGTTTGCATCTCGAATCCGGAAGCACACCTTCCATACCGTATCCGGTAGCAATAAATGCTTTTCTGTTTTCAACGGCAACTAATAAGAGCACCCCATTATCATGCTGTTTCTTGCCTATACCCCATTTGTCACCTAACTGTGCTGCGTAATCATCGATTGCATAGTCACCAATATTCTTAATAATGACGACAGAAATTTCAATAGACGTTGAATCATTAAAAACGTTTAGCTCGTATTCAATTTCACGCTGTTGTTGAGCACTTAATAGACCTGCAAAATCATTTACGAGTCTTGGAGGACTAGGTTTTGAAGGAAAGTCTGAATCTTGTGCAGACGTTGAAATACTACTATAAAAGAATATTAAAAGTATATAAAAGATGAAGCCCTTCATTTAGTTTTGATTAAAGGATATCTCATCCGGAAGCTCGTTGATGTCACTTGAATGATATGGGAAATGCTCCCGTAATTTCAAGCCTGCTTTTTCAATTCCCTTACAAATACCATCTGTAAATCTGCCAATTTTGAATTCTTTGGCCATCTCTTCCCGCACGCTTTCCCAGAAGTCGGATGGAACTTTTGAATTTATGCCTGCATCGCCCAGAATAGCAAACTTTCTATCATGAATGGACAAATAAAACAATACACCATTTCTCAGATCCGTTTTATGCATATTAAGCATTGCAAAAACATCTGCTGCACGATCTAATAAATCATACGGACAGTTATTTTCTATGTGAACGCGAATCTCTCCTGAAGTATTCGTCTCTGCGAGCCGAATAGATTTAAGAATCGCTTCTTGTTCGGATACGTTAAAAAAGTGAACAGGCATACATTTAGAATTTTACAGTAGGTGCTTTTTCGCTCCCGGCTTCTGCTTTGAAATAACCTTTTTTCTCAAATCCAAACATACCTGCCGTTAGGTTATTTGGAAAGCTGCGGATATAAGTATTATAGTCTTGCACTGCTTCATTAAACTTTCTTCTGGATTGTGCTATGCGGTTTTCAGTTCCAGCTAACTCAACTCTCAAATCAGCGAAGGCTTCATTACCTTTCAAATCAGGATAGTTTTCAGTGATAGACATTAATTTGCTTAATGCCAAGCCTAACTGGCCTTGAGCATCCTGGTATTTTTTTATATTTTCCTCGGTAAGCTGATCTGCTTGAATTGTCACTTGTGTTGCCTTTGCCCGAGCTTCTACAACTTTAACCAGAGTTTCCTGTTCATATTTTACATAACCTTTTACAGTCTCTACCAAATTTCCAATCAAATCATTTCTGCGTTGATATTGCACATCTACCTGAGACCACGCTGCGTCAACACCTTCTTGCTTTTGGACCATGCTGTTGTATCCACATGAACTAAATAAGGTTACAATTAAAATATAAAATGGAATGAATGAAAGACGTTTCATTGGTTATAATAAATTTTTAGTTGGCTTTGTGAGAGTTTATGATATTTATTTCAAGAATCATTTATTAAAACTAAATTTAAGCGTTATGTATCTAAAAACAATAGTATTTATAACTTATTCTCAACAATTTAATTTAAAAGAAAATTAAGATCAAATGAACTATTGGACCTATAAGGTCAGAATATAATAATGCTAATACAATTCAACAATTTGTATCGATTTTGATAAAAAACTTATTTATACTCATATGCTCCTGCATCCGGCATATTGTCGCGAGGAGTTCCAATAATATCGTCGGTTATTCCATTGGTTGGACTACCCAGATTAATGGCAGGTGAATTACTTAATAAAGTAAAATCAAATGATGAGTTGTTTTTAAACAAAGGATCAGTATTCAAAACATTTGTACCGATGGTATAGTTAGAGGATTTGAGTATTGAAGATTGGACATTCAAATATGGATTGCCAACGGTTGTAATTTCATCTGTAAAATCTCCCCAAAGAATACTATTGGTAAAGTACATTTTGAGTCCGGTCCCTGTAGTGCCTAATACAAAAGCGGTTTCCAATCTGAAAAAACCAGAGGAATAATTTGCGAACGTACAATTTGTCCATACACCACAACCATCCTGATGACTGAGTAATGCCATAGGGCAATCACTTATAACCATATTGCTTCCATTGATATCATTATTCGCAAGGTCAATCAACCGCTGGCTTGCATGTTCGAGAAAAACATGATTTATGGTTAATTCAGCAATAGTGTCTGTATCGGGTGTACTATTCATTTTTATTCCGGTTACGGCATTGCGAATAGTCGCCCATTGAATAATATTGTTTTTACTATTGCTCTGAAAATATAAGCCTCCCCATAATCCTATCGTAGTGGCATAGCTTTTATCCAGCTTATCTGTTGCAAATAACACGGGATTGGCTTTTGTTCCATTAACGATTAGCTGCCCGGCAATATTAAGAACAGCAGCATTATGACCATAGATTTGACAGCCTTCCTGAATAGTTAAACTACTGCCAGCAGCTACTGTTAATGTATCGTATAAAACATATGGTTTATCATTTGTCCATATTGTGTTACTGGTAATGCTTTGTTTTTTATAGAAATGAGCATTCTGGCCATACGATTCCAATAATACTTTTTGCTGGTTTGTATTTGTAAGAAATAACAAAGAGTCGCTAACCAGGAAGGGAAGGTTCTGGTGCGTTGAATCAATAAGTACTTTAATCAATATATAAATACTATCATTCCCCAGAATATCAAGGTTCGTTACAGAAGGTCCGCTTATTCCATTTATAATTACAGAGTAAGGAGAATTGCCTCCACCGCCTAATTGAATCTGAGAAACACGCACCTTGTTCTTATTTGGATTATAAACAATCAATCTTTGGGTGATGCTACCCACAGAAGAAAAAATGGTATCAAAAAAAATTGTGTCCTGAGAAAAACTTAAGTGTGCAGAAGGACTTGTATCAAGTTCATTTGCCTTGTTATTGCAGGCAAAAATGCTTACTAAAAAGACAAGGCTGATGGTGATTCGAAAAAGCATATGTATACAACGATAATAAAAAAGGGTTAGTATAATTAATTATACTAACCCTTTCGTTTATTTTATGCTCAGGCATTTACCTGAGAACCTTCTTTTAATCGTTCTGCATTTTCTGCAATACGCAATTGCTCAATAAAGTCGTCTATGTTGCCATCCATTACTGCAGGCAGGTTATGAACGGTCTGACCTATACGGTGATCCGTAACCCGGCTTTGAGGGTAATTATATGTGCGTATTTTATCTGAACGGTCACCGCTTCCAACCATTGATTTGCGTTGTGCACCAAGTTCATCCTGTTGCTTTTTCAACTCAATTTCATAAATGCGTGAACGAAGTACCTTTAAGGCTTTCTCAAAGTTTTTTATTTGCGATTTTTCATCCTGACATTGTACTACAGTTCCGGTAGGAATGTATGTTAATCGGATAGCTGAATACGTTGTGTTTACAGACTGGCCACCAGGTCCGGAAGAGCAGAATGTGTCTTTTCGGATATCATTCATATTCAATTGAACATCGACGTCTTCAACTTCAGGTAAAACAGCAACAGATGCAGCTGATGTATGTATGCGTCCCTGAGTTTCAGTAGCAGGAACTCGTTGTACACGATGAACCCCTGATTCAAACTTTAACTTACCATAAACATCTTCGCCTGAGACACTGCAGATAATTTCTTTATAACCTCCGGAAGTGCCTTCGGTAAAATCGATCAACTCCATTTTCCAGCCCATTCTATCACAATAACGCTGATACATGCGGAAAATATCTCCAGCAAAAATAGAAGCTTCATCTCCTCCGGTTCCACCTCTTATTTCAAGTATGATGTTTTTACTATCGTTTGGATCCTTAGGAATCAACATTTCTTTTATAAGAACCTCAATCGCATCTTTTTTCAGGGCAAGAGTCTCAAGTTCTTCTTTTGCCATTTCTCTGAAATCAGGGTCTTTTTCGGCACTCAGCACTTTTTTGCTGCTATCAATATTGTCAAGAATGTTTTTATATTCTTTATATACCTCAACGATTTTATTTAACTCTTTATATTCCTTATTCAGAGAAGTGTATCGTTTCATATCCGACATAATATTCGGATCCAGAATAGCTTCTGCAACCTCATCAAATCGTTTTTTGATAGCTTCTAACTTATCAATCATAAATTACTAATTATTTAATATGCAAAGATAGGAAAAAGGAATCAGAAAAAAGGAGATGAAAGATATATAAGAAAAGTACTATGGATGTTGGTTTTTTGATTCAACAGTAGCTTTTAATTGCTTTAAACTATCATTGAATAAAACTCCGGCAACGTTATCCATTAATAAGATAATATAACGATTGGGAAGATGAAAGCCAACGTCACCATCCAATGTGATGGTCACATAACAACTTGAATTTGTTAATGGATCTATTGTCATTAACCCTTTTGTTTCAATTCTATGATTGATCAATAATGAAAAGTTAACCCTCTGGTCCAATTCATTATCTGTAATTTCAATTTTACCTGATCCTAACTTATCACCCATGTATTCCATTCCGCTTCCGATACCTTGTCTGGGTCCAAAATAATTCATCTCCAATGAAAAATCTTTCTCTTCATTCAGCGAAGTCCAATCTTTCCATCTTTGTATATTATTTAGGTAAGGAAAAATTGTTGCAGGTGCACTTTTTACTTCAATACTTCTCTCGACGTGGAATTTTGAAGGCAGTAAAAATCCAACTATCACCAGCAAAAGAATGATTGCAAGCAATAATAGAAAGCCTTTTCTAAATCTATTTCCTCCTTTAATCCTAGACATACCTTAAAAAAACGATTACAGAAGTCATATACGAATGTCACGAATTATAGTTGAAATATTATTGTATTATTTGAATCCTCACATTTTAATAATACAGCTTTTTCAAAGATAAAGAATATTATAAAAAATGAAAGGCGAATAGTGATATTTTATGTTTACATTATAATATCCTTATTGACCAATAACAAGTCAACACGCGAATACAAATTCAATAATTTGTATTAAGTGCCGAATGATTATTACAAATTCACTAGATAAATTTGTCAGCTTGAAATAACAAAATCGTCTTCTGATTACTTAATATTGATTTAATCGGGCTTGTTGAAGTTGTTTTGGAGCAGGAGTGCTTGAAGACTTCTCTGATCTCAGATCAGCCCTGAAACCAATAAAAAAGGTCAAAATCTGAGATTTTTCAATCGTTGGGTATATCATTGCGTTGCTTTTTACGTCCTGAAACCGATAACTGCCGGAAAAGAAATTGGTTAAAGTGTATTCAACGCCAAACGTAAATCCTTTATAATTGAAGCCAGCGGTTGAAGACCAATTGATCGCATTTATTCCGGGGTTATAAAAATTTTTGCGCTTCGTTTTTTGTCCATCGGAAAACACTTTCTCTTTGTAATCGAATTGCCAGAGAAATTCACCTTGCAGATAAAAGTATTTTTCCTTTTTCATGTTCCCGATTTTCAAGCCTACAGGTATACTTAAACAATAAGCTCTGCTTTTAATCCTTTCTCCACTAGTATCGTTTTTTGTAATAAAGCCAAGGTTCTTTGTTCCAACTCCGGTATAAATTCCAAAAGCATTGCCAAAATCTTTATTTAACTGTAAGCTCATATTTCCAATGGGAGCGAATCGAACGATACTATTTGCTTTGTGGCCATTATTGTCCTGTATCATTCCGTATTGAAAATTCCATGTTTCTTCAAAAACAAGATACGCTTTACTTTTTGTCTTAGTCTTTGTTTTTACAGTAATAGAATCTTTATACTCCTTTTGGGCAAATAAAGAAGTACAAATGAATAAAGTAGAGACTAAAAACAATAGGTATTTTTTCATAAGTGATTAGTATAGAATTTGATATACATAAAGAAAAGCTTTTATCTTCATTTTATCAAGTTTTAGGTACATTTGAAGGCTAAAAAAGTAAATATGTCCATTCCGATTCTTCAATTAAAAAAAGGTAAAGAACGTTCCATAAATAATCGCCATCCATGGATCTTCTCTGGTGCAGTTGCTAAACTTCCAAATGAAGAAGAAGGAACAATTGTTTGCATAACAGACAGCGAAAACAAGAAATTGGGTTTTGGTTTTTTATCGCATAAAAGTCAGATTGTTTGTCGTATGTTTGAGTGGGACGACCTTTCTCTTTTTGTTAAGGAAGATCAATACTGGATTTCAAAAATAAAAAACGCATTTGCATTACGTTCTACGGTCATTCCATTTGAAAAAACAAATGTATATCGGCTGATTCATGCTGAAGGAGATTTTTTTCCGGGTCTTATAGCAGATGTGTATGGAGAAGTTGTTGTACTGCAAATACTGATTAGAGGTGTTGAAAGACTTATCCCGGTTGTTATAGAGGCATTGACTCAAATAGGTTTTCAGAATATTTATGTAAAGGCTAAAACATCCTCAACGGTATTGGAAGATATTCGGACGGGCAGCGGTTGGGTAAAGGGCGGGGCCGAATTACCAGTAAAAGTTAAAGAAAACAATGTGCTCTTCGAAGTTGATTTTATTAACGGACAAAAAACAGGCTTTTTTGTAGATCAGCGTGAAAACAGAGAGTTATTGCGCACGTATTCGAAAAACAAAAAAGTGCTTAATACATTTTGTTATACAGGCGGATTCAGTGTATATGCTGCTGCAGGCGGTGCCACAGTAGTCGACTCAGTAGATATCTCAAAAGATGCGGTCGAAATGGCCTCAAAAAATATGAGCCTTAATTATCCGGATACAAAACATGGGGCCATTACGGCAGATTGCTTTGATTTTTTAGGTGAAATTGAAAAGGATCATTATGATATTATTGTTCTGGATCCTCCTGCATTTGCAAAATCAGCAAAGGCAGTAGCAAACGCATGCCGCGGTTATAAGCAAATAAATCTCAAGGCATTCAGAAAGATTAAAAAAGGCGGTTTGGTATTCACGTATTCCTGTTCACAGAATATCGATAAAGAGTTGTTTCAAAAAATTGTTTTTGGAGCGGCAGCTGATGCACACAGAAACATTCGAATCATTCATCAGATGCATCAACCAGCGGATCATCCGATCAATATTTACCATCCAGAAGGAGAGTATTTAAAAGGTCTGGTGTTGTATGTTGAATAGCTGATTCAATAAATATCAGTGCTTTCCAATTTGCGGATAGTTTGCAACAGCAAGCTATCCGATTCAGTATCTTCATGTTTTCTACTGAAATTCTCAAGCTCTGTCTTGGATGCCGCGGTCTTCATTTTTTTAAGTGCGTTGAAACATTCGGCCCTGATTATAACCGTTTCATTCGTATCTTCTAAAACCTCCGCAAGTTTAGATATAGATGGCAAATAGCGAATTTCACCTAAACCTTTAGATGCATAAGTTCTGAGGGGAGAATGCTTATCTGATAAATTTTCTAATAAATAGGGACCAATGTTTTTACCTGCATCATTTACCGGTTCAAGCTGAAAATCCGGCGATACACGTTGATTAAGAAAAATGACATAATAATTTTTTCCGGTGTATGCATCAAAAACAAACGCACAGATCAAATAAAACAAAAACAAAAAACCTATAATTAATACTGAAAAAAGGCGTTTTGTCTGTAATACAATAATTGAGGTCAGTATACCATTTAAAATAACCGTCCATGTATAATATTTTATCAGAAAAAGTTTGGAACACGCGATTTCAAGTAATGTTCTTTTTTCCGATGAAATAGTAAACCATATATAATTTCCTGGGTCGGTTACCACCCACCAAAAGATGAATATAAACAGGTTAAAGAAAAGATATACAAGTCCAATAGGTATATATCGTCTTATATTACTCATGCCCCGAAAAATACGGTTAAAAATTTAATATATAAAGCAAAATCCGAACACCGATAAAAATTGTTATAAAGAACGTATCTTTATAAGCCCTTTATAGGGATTAATACTGAGGAAACATCTCGTAAAATACTTATTAAAACAAATTCAATCTGTTTTAATTGTTATTTTAACAAGACTGCATTGAAGTGTACACATATGAAGAAAATTACTTTATTATTAATTATAACCATTGTCGTTTATTATCTTCCCCTGATTCATGGGATTGCACAGAACGCTGAGGCAACAATTGAATTGAAAATGAAGGCTCCAACAGCCATTTATAGTGCTATTGACAGCTCTGGTAATTATGTATTCATTTTTCAATCATCTTCTCAATTACAATATTCATTTTTCAATGCATCACACCAGGCTAATGGAAATATTGTTATTACCCGGCCGGTAGATTCAAAAAAAGACGACATAATCGGAACACAATTAGACGGAGATTTGTGCATTCAATATTTACATAATAATAAAAAGGCAACGGTTTCTGCTATCATATTAAACAAAACAAATGGACAGAATGCATTAGTCCACCTTGGACAATTTAGTTTTGCAGACAAATATTTGAAGAGTTTTTTGCTGGATGGAATTTTCTATATACTCACGGTACCTCAAAATCAAAATCAGATTGATGTTTGGACAATTAATGAAAATAAACTTGAAAAAGAATCCTATCCCATAGAAATGCAGGATTTATATGGCAGGCTTTCTGCAAAAAACAACACACTGAATGATGAAACGAACTCCTCTGTTGGGATAGATAAAATCAACTATGATCTCGAAAACAATGTTAAGTCTGCTCAATCTTCAAAAAAAATATATGCCTATCAAAATAAAATATTTTTAACATTTGACGATGCCGAAAACACACATTTTATTCAAATTGATTTAGCCAATAAAACAGCTCAGTATCGTCAGCTGCAATTTAGTCTTGACAAAAGTCTGAACTCATATAAGAAACAAGGAAATTCCTTTTTGTACAAAGACGTTTTGTTTCGGGCAACAATTAATCCGGATCAATTAAATGTCTCTATTATACGGCTGGATTCCTTATTACTGTTAGCAAATTACAACGCGTATCCGCACACGAAAATTACTTTTAAGAACGGTCCAATATTGCAGGAGGGAAATAATGATAAGCAAAAAATAATTGATGATAATGCAATCTACTTTAAGCGAGTACTTGCGAGTAATGTGAGTATCGCGGCAACAAAAAAGGATAGTTTATTTGTTCTCGAAATTGGGGGATATGAAAAAATAACAAATAATGGCGGTAATGGCCCTGGAGGTCTTGGAGGCCCATCCATCTCAATGGGAATGGGTATGGGAGGCATGGGCGGTATGGGAGGCATGGGTATGGGCATGGGCGGAATGGGTATGGGAATGGGTGGTATGGGCATGGGAATGGGAGGAATGGGTATGGGCGGCATGGGCATGGGTGGAATGGGATACGGTATGGGTATGCCTGGATATTATGGTGGCTATCCTGGCTATTATCCTTATAATAGCAACTATACCAGTATCCGGACAGTTTATTTCCATTCACTGATTAATTCAAGTACATACGAGCATGAAGCAGGGATTGTACCGATAAGTTTACGTGAGCGGGTGAGCAATTTTGAGAATACAGTATTCCGAGATAAAGTGCCTGAGTTAATCCAGATTGTTGATTTGCAAACTGAAATTATTATTGGTTTTGTTATTCCGAACAGAAGTGCTTTTAAAACATATTCTTTCGGCAAATAACAAACTATAAGTAATTAAAATTCAGTGATTTATATAAAATATAGAAAAGTCTTTGAAAAATGATTGACCTAGTGGTTACCTTTTGACTTTGACCAGAATATATGATCGATAACACTTCCTATTCATAACCTGTTAAATAAGAAAAGCGGCGCTTCCCCAAGGCGTCGTTTTTCCTTTTATGCCCCCTAAACTGTCAATGAATAATATATGAGTTTTAAATAAACTGAATAGATCGGATTATATCCGTTATTTCAGTTTCCAGATCCGAAAAACCATCTTCCGGACAATCGATAAAAAATTGCAAACCAATACCTTTGTTACTATTTAATGCGTGTACAATAATTACTTTATGTATTATTCCTTTCGCATCCGAATATGTTGCCCAATAACCAATCGCATAGGGTATTGATAATAGTCCATCATTATGAGTTATTATTTTTTGAATCTTAAAGTCTGTTTGTTTTTTGAAAAAAGCCAGATTGGCTGAGGAGTAACTTTTAATATCGGAATTGCGAACCGATTCGACAATACATGATTGGGTTGGAGCTATCTTTTTCCCTGATGTAAGTGAAAATTCTTTTCTGGTATAGGTTATAATTTCAAGTCCTCTTTTTTTGTCTTGTTGTGAAGATGTTTTACTCCAATCTATACTTTGTTTATAAGAAACAGCTTTTCTTACAGTAATAGTTTGAAACTCCGGATTGTTATTTGTTTGTGCATTGCATACTAATCCAAAAACAAGAACACAAATTGAAAAAAAGAATTTCATATAAACGTTATTTCGTATCGTTTGTAATCTGAACCCAGCTTTTACAGCAATCACCGAACGGAGGGCAAACCAGGTAAAAATATACCCCACTGCTTAAATCATCTCCGCAAAAATCGTTTTGATAATTGTCACTTTTAAATATGCATTTACTCCATCGGTTATAAACTTCTACATGCCAATTGGTGTAAAGGCCCGTAATTTCAAAACAATCGTTATGAGTATCCCCATTTGGGGTAAATAAATTTGGAATATCTACAGGAGCAATATTAATTATGTCCGTTGCAGTCTCAGAGCAATATTCATTGTAAATATTTACAACAACAGGAAATGAACCGCCTTTGGAATACTCGTGAATAGGTGATGCCTCGTTAGAAGAGGATGAGCCGTCTCCAAATGTCCAGAAATAATTCAAGGGTCCGGTACTTGGGTTGCTCAATCGGACGGTTGGCTTACCACCATTGCATTGTGTCATGTTTTCCCAAACGATTCCCTGTTGTAAGGAAGCCAGGTGTATGTTAAAAGTGTCCTTACTAACACAGGAGTTTGAATCTGTAAATGTGAGTATATAGCTTGATTCGGATGTTGGGTAAAATTTGGTATCACAATTACTGGGTGATTGAATATTATTAGTAGGCGACCATGAATAAGTAAAAGTTGGATTGCAAGAAGATAATAATGGAATAGTATCACCTCTGCAGATCGTAGTATCTTTATTTGTTGAACCCAAGATGGGTGGATTGAAAACAGTAATGGCTTTTTGGGCTGTATCAGTTCCTAAACAGGTGGTAAGATCGGTCGCTATAAGTTTAACGATATACGTTCCTGGTTTTTGATATGTATGCGTAATTGGTCCGAACTGGTTTGAGGTGCTGCCATCTCCTAAATCCCAAAAAAATGTCTTTCCACCAATACTGGTATTTGTTAATGTTACCGGTGTTGGAGGACAACCTTTTGTTGTATCAGCAATTAATCCTGCCCGCAGATTGCTAAGATCTAATTTGAATACAGCATTGTTGCAGTTTTGGGCGCCTTTAACTTTGGCATAGGCATTGGGTGTCGTAGGAAATACTGAAGTGTTGGAATAAAAATCGCAACTCGCACAAACAGATTGATATATAATTCCCTTTTTATCAAAGCGGCTGGTACCTCCATCCACATGATCAACTTCCCCATTTCCGCCAAAATAAGTAGAGTATAATAAACCGGTAGCATTTTTATTTAGTACCATAATGTAAAAATCAGAACCATCTGTAGTTTTCTGAAACGCGTCGGTAGTTATAGGCATATTATATGTATCACCTCCTAAATAATTGCTGTAATTGCAATTGCAATATTGGTTATTAAAATTTGTGTTTACGGTGCCTCCCCATCCTGACAACATAAGAGTGCCGCAAGTATTTACAATAAAAGCTGTAGGTACTAGATTAATTGTATTTGCTCCACTTCCGAAGGTAGTTGACATTAATGAACTGCCTAATGCAGGATCTAATTTTTGAATAAATTGGCCGGTTGAAGGTTGCCCATAAGCGCCAGATGTCATGGGGTAATTGCCTAGCGTTTGCCCGAATGTATATACGTCTCCTTGATTATCTAACTGGATAAGAAAAGTCTGGTCGTAGGCAGTTGTGCCAACATAAGTAGCATTTAATAGGCTAGTTCCGTCAGCGCTTAAATGTACAATGAAGCCATCAGTATCTCCACCTGAGTTTGTAGTCTTAATGCCAGATGATGTTCCAGGCAAATCTGAACTTGTGGTTCCTCCAGCTATATAAATACTTTGGTCAGCAGCAATTCGAATGGAATAAGCTGCATCGTCCCCTGTTCCACCAATAAAAGAATTCCATAACATGGTTGTCAAACCAGCATTTAATTTGCAAATATATCCATCAAGATTGCCATTAAAAGCTTTGTCGTAACCAGGCACGGAAGTATTTATTATGTCAGGCGAAAATGTTTTTGTAACCAAATAAATATTGTCCAGGGAATCGCATAATATTTCCCCTCTGAATTGATCCCCATAATTACGGGTCAATGCCTGATTTGTGTACGATGTTCCATCGTTTAAGCTACCTCCCACAAATGTTGAAGCAATTAATGAATTTCCTTGTTCGCTAATTACCGAAACAAATAAATCACTTCCTCTGTCAAAAAAAATCCCATCAAAAACCCCGAAAGGATATGAAAATGAACCCCCATTAAATAAAGTATTATAAGCTCCGGAAGTAGTCGGAAAAGCAATTCCGGGACTTCCGTTTAAAGTTGTGTTTCCATCAGAACCTGTAAAGCCAAATACAACCAATTCTTTTTTGCTGTTAACTATTGTGCTGCTAGGAATTTCAGTCTCTGTTCCCCCAAGGTAGGTTGCATATAATAAAGCCCCTGTTGGATTGAATTTCATAATCGCAATATCAGGATCAATTTTATATAGAGAGGCTCCGTTTGTAAAATAGAGCGTGTCTTGTGATCCATTGAACTGAATTTGATAAGCTCCTGTAGTAACTGGATACCCAGATCCAAAACAAATCCCTATCATATATGTATTTCCATCATCGTCATACGTAGCAGAGTTTCCCCAATTATCTGATGTCGAACCTGAATAGGTGGAGAATATGAGTTGCGGATCAATAATCAATGGATAATTTTTATTATATCCTTTGGGGAAAACAAAACTCAAAACAGCATTTTTTAATTTAAAATGACATTCAACTTCAATCTTTTTACCATTGACTTCCTGATAGGCGAAAGGCTTTTCCTCATGAAACGTATTTAATGAAGTTGAAATAAACAGCTCTCCGTTTTTCAGATATACACTATCTACACCATTATATTGAAGCTGAATAATTGAAGCATCTGCTCCAGGTTGTAAATGAAATTCATATTTAAAACCTGTTTCCTGCCCCAGGCACACTAATGATGTATTTGGATAAATATCATTTAGAATAACAGATTCATATCCTTTTATGTCACTCGCCCATTTACTTTTATCTGAACCTTTAAAATAATTATGCGAGTATGAGGTTGGATTAGAACCCTTTTTGCTGTTTATAGGAGTGGCACCAAGAAAGCGAACTTCATAGGCATGCGCTTTCATTGAAGAAGGTTTTTTCACTTGTTCACTCGTCAATGTTTGACGGTGTTCGTTCTCTGAATGATGTGCATGTGAGTGAAAACCCTTGGCTGAAGAGCCATCCCAAAAATTAAACAAAAACCGATCCTGTTCAATGTATAAATTGCCGGAAGGAATTTCAGAACGATATAAGACCTGATTTTCCCATTGGCCTTTGTTCTCAATAAACAAACCGCCTTTTATTTTTTCGGGAGTAAATTGGCAATACCCTGATTCAGCAAAAAAAACAAAGATTGCTGTCAGAGAAAGCAAATAGTATTTGAAAAATGTATACATATGTCATTAAAGAAATATTACGTCATCGAGAACTTTATCCCCGGCTTCGCGATTTAGTAACTCAATCACTTTTGCTTTAGACTGATTAAGCTCCTGTTTAAGAGGTCCGGAAGAGAGATGTACGTATAGCCTTTTATTTCGGATATATAAATTAGTAGTCCTTTTACTGATCGGAAGCCCCATTATTCTTTCCCAATGCTGAATAATGTATGTTTCTTTGTATTTATTTCGAACCCTCAACTGATCCATCCAGCGTTCCAGCGCTTCACCAATACTTAATGAATCTTTTTTTCTTGGAAAATCTCTTTCGGGCTTATGCATTTTTTTCTGGTTTCAAGGGCAGATCAACCATTTCAATGGTACCCTGACTTATCTTAAACATACGGAATTCTTTCCAATCTGTCTGGAAAAACTTGCTGGATCTTTCGAGCCGTGCATCAGAAATGAATAGTTGACCAGAAATCCTCTTTTTGACTAATTCAATCAGTTTTTCAATTCGCAGTTCATCCAGTTTATCAAAAATATCGTCCATTAAAAGAATTGGAACATGGCCGGTACATTCTTTTATAAGTTCATATTGCGCTAATTTTAAGGCAATCACAAAAGTCTTTTGCTGACCCTGCGAACCAAAATTCTTAATAGGTTCATTTTTCAATAGAAACCGAAAATCATCCCGGTGAATACCTTTTGTAGTGCGTTGCAGCAAAATATCCTTTTTGTATGCATCCTTAAACTCAGTTATAAAAGATTCAGAAAGTACTGTTGTTTCATACACAATGCCACTGATTTCGTGTTCGGGCGAAAGCAATGTATAATATTCCCGAAAAACCGGCATTAACCTTTCCAGATAGTAAGCTCTTTTTTTAGCAATGACAGAACCGTATTGCAATAAATTATTATCATAAGCATCCATTAAGACTCTGTCAATCAATAAACCATCAGATGCTTGTTTAAGTAACGCATTACGTTGTTTTAAAAAGTGCGTATACCGGATCAGTGCTTCCAGGTAAGCATGGTCGGCCTGTGAAAATAGGGTATCAAAGAATCGCCTTCTTTCTTCAGCACCATCCCGGATTAAATCGGTATCATGAGGTGTTAAAACGACAGCAGGAAATCGACCGATGTGATCCGACAATTTGGGATAAGGCTTCTTTTCAACCGTAAAAACCTTTTTCTTTCCATCAAAATCGTATTGAACTTTAGAAATCGAAGAATTTTCGTTGAACCAACCTAAAGCAGAAAAATAGGACTGTCCGGTAAAAATCATTTGTTGATCGGAGGATGTTAAAAAGCTTTTAGTCAGGCATAAACAGTATATTGCATCCAACAAATTTGTTTTTCCGCTCCCGTTATAACCTGTCAGTAAATTGATTCTTTCTGAAAAGGAAAGCTCCAACTCGGAGTAGTTCTTGAAATTTAACAGGCTTATCTTTTCAATATACATGAATTTTATTTATTTTAGCCCTTCAAAGCATACTGAAAACAGCAATAGAAGAGATGGCAAGTGTTAAAGAAAAAGCAAAGGATAACACTAAAACAAAGGTAGAATCCAACGGAGCATTTACCAAAGAAACATACCTTTTCTGGTATGAAAAAATGCAACTGGTTAGAAAGTTTGAAGAAAAGACGGGCCAACTTTACGGTCAGCAAAAAATAAAAGGATTTTGTCACCTGTATATTGGTCAGGAAGCATGTGCAGCAGGCGCTGTTTCAGCCTTGAAAAAAGGAGATCATTATATCACGGCTTATCGTGATCATGGGCAGCCTTTAGTACTGGGTTCAGATCCAAAGGCTATTATGGCTGAAATGTATGGTAAAGCAACCGGAATCTCAAAAGGAAAAGGGGGCTCTATGCACATTTTTGACAAAACAGTAAACTTTGCTGGTGGTCATGGTATTGTTGGTGGACAAATTCCACTAGGCGCAGGTCTTGCGTTTGCAGAGATGTACAAAGGTACAGACAATCTTTGTATTTGTTATATGGGTGATGGAGCTACGCGCCAGGGCGCATTCCACGAAACATTTAACCTTGCAATGCTTTGGAACATTCCGGTTATTTTCGTGATTGAAAATAATGGGTATGCAATGGGTACTTCTGTAAAAAGAACATCAAACGTTACTGAACTGTATCAATTAGGTGAGTCATATGATATGCCTTCTGAAGCAGTAGATGCAATGAGCGTAGAAGAAGTTCACTTAGCTGTTGCCAGAGCAGCAGAGAGAGCAAGAACTGGAGGAGGCCCTACATTATTGGAATTCAGAACGTACAGATATAAAGGACATTCAATGTCTGATCCAGCTAAATACCGTACAAAAGAAGAGTTGGAGTCTTACAAATCTCAAGACCCTATCGAAAAGGTGCGTGATACAATCCTGGAGAAAAAATATGCTACAACAGCTGATTTAGAAGCGATAGATCTTAAAATTAAAGGAATTGTTGACGAAGCAGTGAAGTTTGCTGAAGAGTCGCCATATCCGGATGCTTCAGAAGCATACAAAGATGTGTATACTCAAACAGACTATCCATTTATAATAGAATAATCAGATACTTTTTATAACCGATAATGGCCGAATTAACAGAAAAAAGCGCAACCGATAAAGCGCAAAAGGTAGTGGAACAAAAGAAACAACAACTTTCAGCGGAAGAAATGCTGGAGAAATATCAGAAACCAGCACTTATTGGTTTAGGCGTATTAGTAGCAATCGTTGCAGCTTTTTCATTTTACATGTACAATCAGTCACAGAATGATTTGAAAGCACAGGCTGAAATGTATCAGGCAGTTTTTTACTTTGAACAGGACTCATTGGACCTTGCTTTAAAAGGAATTGAAAAAAAGGACATCAGAGGTTTACAAGACATAGCTGATGAATACACTGGCACAAAGGCTGGCAAACTTGCTTCCTTTTATACTGGAATCATATACCTTAGAAAAGGGAAATATGAAGATGCAATCTCTTATCTTGAAAAATATGATTCAGAAGAAGGCTTATATCAAGCTCGTGCTTGGAGTCTTATCGGTGATGCGTATTCAGAATTGAATGATAGCGAAAATGCAATCAAATTTTACAAAAAAGCTTCTGACTATAAAGCGAACGAACAAATAACTCCATCGTATTTAATGAAGCTTGGCTTGCAATATGAGTTGAATAAAGATTGGAAAGATGCTGGTGAAGCATATGATAGAATTATCAAGGAGTTTCCAAAAGCTCAGGAAGTTGGAGACGCAAAGAAGTATAAAGCGAAGGTACTACAAGCCCTTCTTGCTTCGGAATAAACACAAATAGCATCGAAAGCAAAAGGGGATAAAGCATACTGTTTTATCCCCTTTTCTTGTATAAAATCACAATATGTCTAGCGCTGATAAAAACTTAAGTACTTATTCCGGAAAGATTCCGGATCTTTCTTCCAAAACCATTTCTTTCGTTGTATCTGAATGGAACGAAGAGATTACCGAAGCTTTATATGAAGGGGCGGTAGAAACGTTGGTCAAACACGGCATATCCAAATCAAAAATTATTCGTACAAATGTTCCGGGCAGTTTTGAACTCACACTTGGTGCGCAATGGCTTGCTATGAAAAAAGAAGTTGATGCGGTTATTTGCCTGGGATGTGTCATTCAAGGTGAAACAAGGCATTTCGATTTTATTTGTCAGGCTGTGGCTACCGGAATTACGGAAGTAAATATGAAATATAACAAGCCAGTTATCTTCGGGGTACTTACAACCAATGATAAAGCGCAGGCTTTTGATCGTGCCGGTGGAAAGCATGGGAACAAAGGAGATGAAGCAGCCATTACAGCATTAAAAATGCTGGCACTGCAACAATAATTAAACTTATTAACGACTAATATACATTTATAATGAAGGTTTTAAAATTTGGCGGAACATCAGTAGGAAAGCCAGAGCGCATGCACTCCGTTGCACAATTGATATCAGGGTCTGATCCGAAAATAGTTGTATTATCAGCTGTTTCGGGTACAACAAATGCATTGGTAGATATTTCTGATAAATTAACAAAAGGTGATAAAAAAGCAGCTGAAGAAGCAATAGAAAAATTATTTGGTCCTTATAACGAATTTGTTGAGCAGCTTTATTCAACAAAATCGGGTAAAGATAAGGGGCATGCGATCATGAAGAAATTTCATGATCTTATAAGCAGTTATTTAACAGCCACTAGTTTTGGAGATAAAGAAACAAGATTGTTTTTGGCACAAGGAGAATTAATTTCAACAAATTTATTTCAGGAATATTTAGTTGAACAAGGTTATTCTTCTGCGTTGCTTCCTGCTCTTGAGTTCATGAAGACAGATTCGGATAGTGAGCCAATTCTTAGTTATATAGAAGAAAAGCTAAACGAACAATTGGCAAAATTTCCCGGTAAGGATTTATATATAACTCAGGGGTATATCTGTCTTAATTCAGAAGGCGAAATTGACAATTTGAAACGTGGTGGATCAGATTATACCGCAACTTTAGTTGGTGCTGCCTTGCGCATGGAAGAAATACAAATCTGGACGGATATAGATGGTATGCACAATAATGATCCAAGGATCGTTAAGCGTACATTCCCGATTCCTGAAATATCTTTTGATGAGGCGGCAGAGTTAGCGTATTTCGGAGCAAAGATTCTTCATCCAACATGTATTCGTCCGGCGCAGGTTCGTAAGGTTCCGGTTCGTTTGTTGAATACGATGCAACCAGAGCAAAAGGGAACGGTAATCAATAACAAACCATCTGATAGAGATATTACAGCTATTGCAGCTAAGGACGGCATTATTGCTATAAAAATTAAGTCAAGCAGAATGCTTCAGGCTCATGGATTTCTTAGAAAGGTGTTTGAGATTTTCGAGAAATATAAAACATCTGTAGATATGATTACAACTTCAGAAGTGGCTGTTTCATTAACAATAGATGAGCCTAAGAATTTAGATGCCATCATTGCTGAATTGAAAGAGTTTTCAATTGTTGAAGTTGATCTTGATCAAACCATCATCTGCGTTGTCGGAAGTTTTGGAAGAGAAAAAGTTGGTATCAGTAAACGTTTGTTTGATGCAATGGAAACCATTCCGGTACGAATGATTTCTTATGGCGGCAGCGCATTTAATATTTCTATTTTGATTAATAGTTCGGAAAAAAATCAAGCACTTAATTTACTTAATGAGCGTTTGTTTTTTCACACCGAAACAGTAAACTAAACATTGAATTTGAAGAAATAGGATGATGTTGGAGAAATTGAAAAATACTTTTTCTCTTTTATCATCCTATTGTTATCTATTCGTTATAATTGTCTGTTTCATTCAATCTTTCCCAGACCAAATCTGATTCATAACCTCTCGAAATCAAATAAGTAGCTATTTTATATTTTTTCTGTAATGGGTTTTTGAATGTAATTTCTTCTTCTTTCTTTTTGATTATTTCTGAAAGGGTACTTATATAATCCTTGTATTCAATTTCTGCTAAGCCCGATTGAATACAGAATTTGCTTAACCCCCTCATTTCCAGTTCTCGTTTTATTTTATTCTTGCCCCATTTTTTTATTCTGAACTTGCCGCCAGCAAATGCTTTTGCGAATCGTTCTTCATTTAAAAAATTTTCAGAAATTAATTTTACAATTAATTCTTCTACTTCATCTGTTTTTATCCCATATTCGTATAACTTTATACGAACCTCCTGTTGGGTGCGTTCTTGGTAAGCACAAAAAGAAGCGATTTTAACGAATGCCTGTGGTTGAGTATAAACTTTTCTTTTTTTAGTGTCTGCCATTTTTGTATTTTTAACAAATTGATTTACAAAATTGACCAATAAAAAGTCGTTAGCGATTCTATTAACTGCAAATGGTGTTTCGAGCTTTGCTCAAGGATTCACTATGATGTCGATACCTTATTACTTTAATAAGATAAACGACTATTCCTTTTTTAGTTTAAGTCTTACCATAATAACACTTGCATCCTTGTTTTGGGCTCTTTACGCAGGTTCGATTATTGATGGCTTTAACCGTAAAGACGTTTTTCTTGGTACCAACTTTGTCGGTGGTATGGTTATTCTTTCTATAGCCTCATTAGGCTTTAAAGAAGAAGGATTACCAAACATACTAATTATTATGGTATATGCGATTACCATGTTTGGTTATGTCATTCACTATCCCAATTTATATGCCTTTTCACAAGAGTTATCGAAACCTAAAGATTATGCAAAGATAACATCCTTGATCGAAATTGTTGGTCAGTCAACCGTAATGGGTTCTGCCGTAATGGGAACTATGTTGTTAAGAGGGGTGGATGCTTTCCACGTACCATTTACAGATATTGTTATGACTATTCATAAATGGGATATACACGAGATTTTCCTGTTTGATGCCATTGCCTATTTTATCTCCTTCTTAATTATCTTATTGATTCGCTATTCCCCGAACATGAAATTGGTTATTTCAGATGAAGGGTCATTATACGAACGCTTAAAAACAGGTTATGTTTATTTGCGCGAAAACAGACTTGTGGCACTTTTTGGTGTATGTTCATACGTAATTTTTATTGTAGTATATATAGAGCAATTTGCTTTAATGACTCCGTATGTTTTAAATCACTTATTGGAAGATGCTCCTGTACTGGGTTTAACAGAATTGATGTATGGTCTTGGTGCATTGTTTTCCGGTGTGATTATTCAGACCTTATTTAGTAAGATGCCGGTTTTGAAAGCAGTTGTATTGCTTACTTTCTTGACCGCAGCAATCTTTTTATTAAGTTCGGTTACATGTTCAGTAATCATATTTATTAATGTTGCCTTTTCAAAAGGATTTACCAACGCAGGCTCACGGATTTTCAGGGTGACGTATTTATTTTCACTGATTCCAAATGAATTGGCCGGAAGGGTAAACAGTTTCTTCAACGTTGTCAATACAATTTTCAGATTAATTTTTCTTGCGATATTCACGTTGCCTTTTTTCATGAAAGGATCAAACATTGTTTATGCCTATGGAATGCTGTCCGGATTTTGTTTGATTGCCGGTGTGATTCTATTAATAAATTACAAACAGTTTTCCAGTTTAACAGAAAATATTGCTTCACATGATGAGGAGCATTGATATAGATGTAACAACACTGAGTACAATTGTCGATGGGAATGTTTTACAATTGAATCAGCCAGATGTTATTATAAAACAATTATTAATTGATAGCAGGAAATTGATGGCTCCCATAGGAGCCGTTTTTTTTGCTATTGATGGAGTACATCATGACGGACATGTGTATATAAAAGAACTCTATAATCGAGGAGTTCGTATTTTTATTGTTGAAAAATCAGACTTTGATCTGACAGAGTTATCAGAGTCAACGGTTATACTAGTTTCATCAGCTATTCTTGCTTTACAAAAATGTGCAGCTTACAAGCGCAGTATCTTCAATATTCCGGTTATAGGTATTACTGGAAGTAATGCAAAAACAATTGTAAAAGAATGGCTTTCTCAGGTTTTTCAGGCAGATTATTCAATCGTAAAAAGTCCACGTAGTTATAACTCTCAAGTTGGTGTTCCATTGTCAGTTTGGCAAATGAATGAACGACATGAATTGGGAATTTTTGAAGCAGGAATTTCCCAGGAAAATGAAATGATTTTTTTGCAAAAAGTTATTCACCCAACGGTAGGTGTTTTTACGAATATAGGTTCCGCACATGATAGCGGTTTTGAAAACAAGCAACAGAAAATCCGCGAAAAGCTTTTATTGTTTATTGAGTCGCAAGTATTGATTTATTGTAAGGATCATACAATTATTAATGACGAAATCACCAACCAGAACTTACCAGTTTTTACCTGGTCCTTACATACTGACGCTGATATTCGTTATGAAATACTTTTAAAAGATTCTTTTCAGACAAGTGTTTCAGTTACCGGAAAAAATATATCCGGAGAATTTACGATTCCTTTTACAGACGATGCATCGATCGAGAATGCGTTACATGTATCCACAACTCTCTTTTACTTTGGCAATTCAACTCAGGAGGTTAGCAGGAAAATTACTGCCTTACATCCAATTGAAATGAGACTTGAGTTGAAGGAGGCTATTAATGGATGCTATCTTATTGATGATTCTTATAATAATGATTTTGCAGGCTTGATGATTGCTTTGGACTTTTTGAAACACAGTCTTCAAAGGGCTCATAAAAGCATTATTATTTCGGATGTATTGGAATCCGGTCTAGATAATGAAGATCTCTACAAACAACTTGCTTCAGTACTTGAATCCATAAAGCCGTATAACGTTATTGCTGTTGGAGAATCTATCAAAGAACTAAAAAAATACTATTCTGGCAAATGTAGTTTTTATGATACAACAAATGATTTCTTAGCCAATATCAGGAATATAAAATTTGATAATGAGGTAATACTTGTAAAAGGTGCCCGTGTTTTTCAATTTGAAAAAATAGTTGAAAGACTTCAATATAAAATTCATGAAACAGTTCTGGAAATTAATCTTGATTCTATTGTTCATAATCTGAATGTTTATAGAAGCAGGTTAAAATCAGGAACGAAGATTATGGCTATGGTTAAGGCTTTTGCTTATGGAAGCAGCAGTTTTGAAGTAGCGCAGTTACTGCAATATCATGGCGTAGATTATTTGGCTGTTGCTTATGCAGATGAGGGAGCACGACTACGGGAAAATGGAATTACATTACCAATAATGGTTATGAATCCCTCTTTAAATAGTTTTGACACCATGCTTCGATATGATCTTGAACCTGAAATATATGAGTTTGGGTTATTACAGCAGATTATAGATTATGCAGAAGATAAAAAAAGATTAATAAATATACATGTGAAGCTTGATACCGGCATGCGCAGGCTTGGCTTTGAAGGAAGTGACATTGAGGAGGTTTCCAGGATCATTAATTCCAATAAGCTATACGTTAAAATACTTTCTGTCTTTACACATCTGGCAGGTTCAGATGAAGATCAGCATGATAATTTTACGATTCAGCAATTGAAGTCATTTGATAGCATGACGGATAAACTTCAAAATGAAGTAATGTATCCGTTCATTAAGCATGCCGCTAATTCATCGGCAATAATGCGTTTCCCCGAATCGCATTATGATATGGTGCGTTTAGGTATTGGTCTCTATGGCGTTGAGAGCGCTGGTCTATATCAAAATGAATTAAAGTCAATCAGTATTTTCAAAACCCATATTTCACAAATAAAGGAAATCAAAGCAGGTGAAACAGTTGGTTACAGCAGAAAAGGGAAGGTTCGTGAAGATTCAAGAATTGCGACAATTGCTGTTGGCTATGCAGATGGTTATGACAGGAGATTCAGCAATGGTGTAGGCGAAGTTTTGGTTAATGGTGTACGCTGTCCTATTATTGGAAATGTTTGTATGGATATGTGTATGATTAATGTTACGCATACCAAAGCCGATGAAGGTGACGAAGTAATACTATTTAGTGATAATTTAACAGTCTCTGAATTGGCATCTAAAATTGGTACTATATCCTATGAAATATTAACAGGTATTGGTGAAAGAGTAAAACGGGTGTTTTATTCCGAATAGAGTAATTATTATTTGATGTTTGAAAATCAGTGTGTTGTTTAGAATATTCGCATGTATCAAATCTAAAACCTTATATTATATAAATTAACTGCCTAAGCGTTTGCACACAACGTAATCGGGTCGTACATTTGTTTAAAATAAGTCTAAATAAAGATGCCAAATCCGGTAAAGACTGCAGCAGATTTAAAAATTGGGGAAAAAGGAGTCATTTGTGGTTTTACGGATGAAGAAACATCTTTGAAGTTGCTTGAAATGGGTTGTTTGCCTGGTTGTGAAATTTTATTGGATCGAAAAGCCCCTTTCGGAGATCCAATCTGCATAAAAGTTTGCGGTTATACCTTGTCAATGCGTTTAACAGAAGCATCTACTATTTTACTCTCTTAAGATTTATATAATGAATCAGGTTAAACGAATTAAAGTTGCTTTGATCGGTAATCCTAATGCCGGGAAATCATCGCTTTTTAATTATTTAACTGGATTGAATCAAAAAATCGGAAACTTTCCGGGCGTTACGGTTGATAAGAAAACCGGTACATGTTATTTGAATGCAAATACGCAGGCAGATATTATTGACCTTCCTGGAACCTATAGCATCTATCCGCGTTCTCTTGATGAGCAGGTCGTTTTTGATTATTTAACAGATACACTCCGAAATGAACGGCCTGATTTTTTAGTTGTAATTATCGATGCATCTAACTTCAAGCGAAACTTACTTCTTTTCACTCAGGTTAAAGATCTCGGCTTTCCGGTAATTCTAGCCTTGAATATGCTTGATGTTGCTGAAAGAGGAGGTATTACCTTTGATATTTCAGCATTGCATCGGGAATTAAACGTGCCTATTGTTGAAATCAATGCCAGAACGGGTAAAGGCCTGGATTCGCTTAAGGCAGCATTAATTTGTCCGGTCCATGTAATACCCGATAGTTTTTATAAATCATCTGAGGTTGCTGGTCCACTTGTTAAGCAAATTCGTGAACGCTTTCATATCAGCAGTGATTACATGGCCTTGCTATTGGCACATTTGCATAAGAAAACCACGATATTAACTGATATTGAGCGTAAAGAAATTTCAGATTTAGTAGAAAAATATCATTTCCAAAGTAATTCCCTACAGTATCGGGAAACATTATCCAGGTATGAAGATATACATACCATCATTCATAAAGTTATGAATGAGGATAAGATGCAGAGTAAAGTTCGCTGGACAAATAAAATTGACAAGCTCGTTACACATAAAATATGGGGATATTTAATTTTTTTTATTGTTCTGTTTTTAATCTTTCAATCCATATTTGCCTGGTCCGAATTGCCCATGAGCCTGATTGAAGATGCTTTCGGTTGGTTGAAGGGATTAATCAATTCAAATATGTCCGCAGGTTATCTTCGTGATTTTATAAATGAAGGAATTATTTCAGGACTACAGGGGGTTTTTATCTTCATTCCGCAAATAACATTCTTATTTGCTTTTATTGCAGTGCTTGAAGAAAGCGGATATATGTCGCGTGTTATGTTTATTATGGACAAAATCATGCGCAAATTTGGCTTGAGTGGCAGAAGCGTCGTTCCTCTGATTTCTGGCGTTGCTTGTGCGGTGCCCGCTATAATGGCTACAAGAAGCATCGAGACCTGGAAAGAGCGACTAATAACGATTATGGTTACTCCGTTAATGAGTTGCTCTGCACGGATTCCTGTTTTTACTGTATTGATTGGGTTAATGATACCCTCCAAACCAGTTTTAGGTATATTTAATTTGCAGGGAATTGCCTTAATGGGTTTTTATTTACTTGGTTTTATTATGGCCATCTTTAGTGCCTGGCTTTTGAATTCTTTTATGAGTGGCAAAGGGAAGAGCTATTTCATCATGGAATTTCCTACATATAAATGGCCGAGATTTAAAAACGTTTCAACTGCGATTATAGAAAAGGTTCGAACGTTTACATTCGAAGCAGGAAAAATTATTCTTGCTATCTCTATCGTTTTGTGGGTTTTAGCCACGGCTGGCCCTTCAAATGCTATTGAGAGAGCTGAAACATCTGTAAAAGAGCAATTAAAACAGGGTGCTATCACTGCAGAAACTTATAATAACCGAATGGCCTCCGCTCGACTGGAAGCCTCTTATGCGGGGCATTTTGGTAAATTTATTGAGCCAGTTATTAATCCATTGGGTTTTGACTGGAAAATTGGGATTGCATTAATAACATCTTTTGCTGCCAGAGAGGTTTTCGTTGGAACGATGGCTACAATTTATAGTGTTGGAAATACCGACAATGAGATTTCTGTTCGGGAAACAATGAAAAATCAGGTGGATGAAAATGGTAATCAGTACTATACACTAGCTCGATCCGGATCTTTACTGCTTTTTTATCTTTTTGCATTACAATGTATGAGTACTGTTGCAGTTGTTTACAAGGAAACAAAAAGCTGGAAATGGCCCTTGATTCAATTTACATATATGGCTTTTTTGGCCTACGGAAGCAGTTTACTCTTTTTTTATTTTTTCCGGTAATCAAAATGGTTTAAAAAAAGCCATTTTAATACGATCATTCCTTTTGTACTAATCCCTTTTATTATTCAGAATTCAAAGATATTAATGCTATACAATGATTTGAATGGTATAATTCTGTTAATAAGTTTAATATTTATTACATAAAACTTCGACTAGTTTAATTTTTTCTTAGATTAGTAATACTTTATACTAATCTATACCCATATGGCGAACTTTACCCGCGTCTTATTTTCATTTTACTTTATAGCAGTGTTTTACTGTGGATATTCTCAGGTAAACACAGGTAGTCCAGCAATTCCATTCGGGTCTAAAATTGCAGCTAATGCTAATCCATATAGTTATGGTATTGTTCCAACAAATTTACCAACGGGTGCCTACACACCTGCTAGTAATTTGTATGGTAAATCACAGGATGCATATAATGCCTATAACACTTGGAAAAGTAACTATGTGGTAGCGTGTGGTTCACAATATAGGGTATTGTTTGATGATGGAAGTTCAACAGTTTCAGAAGGTATAGGTTATGGTATGTTATTAGCTGCCTATGCAGGGGATAAAACACTGTTTGATGGACTTTGGGCATATTATAAAGCTAATTCGGATGGTAACGGATTAATGAACTGGAAGATAGGCGGTTGTTCTGGTGCTTCTGGTACAAATGGAGCATCTGATGCTGACGAAGATGCAGCGATGGCACTTACCGTTGCAGCATGTCAATGGCCATCGGCAACAAGTCCTTATACATACAAAACAGAAGCAACGAATTTAATTACTGCCATTAATAAATGTGAAGTTGACACTAAAACATCTCCAGCTTATCAAATGTCAAATGGAGATGGATGGATAAATTGTAACTCATCAGGTAATACCTGCCGTAATCCCAGTTATCAGGCTCCGGCATATTATAAATATTTTAGTAGTTACGTACCATCACTTTCTTCTCAGTGGACTAATTCTGTAAATGCAGCATATACATTAATAAATGCGAACAGAAATTCTACAACAGGTCTTGTAAGTGATTGGTGTGATCAAAATGGTAATACAAACAGTTGTAACGGAAGCTCTCCGGGCACTTTTGGTTATGATGCTTGCAGAAGTCCCTGGAGAATGGCAGTAGATATGGTATGGAACAATGATGCGAATGCATCAGCGATATGTGCCAAAATTGCTTCTTATGTAAACGGGGTTGGTGCATCTTCTATTGCTGGTCCAGTTGCTCAATCGGGCGGAACAGGCTCAAATCATAATGCTACTTTCGTAGCAATGTTTGCGGCCGGAGTTGTGGGTTCAACAAATCAGACATTGATGAATTCGATGTATACTCAGACTGTAAATACAACAGATGCATTGCCGGCATATTTTGGAAATACATTACGGGTAGTTAGCTTGTTTTTACAGACAGGAAATTTCTGGCAGCCATGCAATGTGGCAAGCTCAGGGGTTACTGTTTCATTAACATCTCCAACCAGCGGACAAACATTTAATGAAGGTGCTGCTATTACACTTACAGCAAATGCTTCGACTTCAAGCGGCACGATTACTAAAGTTGAATTTTACAATGGATCAACATTAATCGGAACTGCCACAAGCTCACCTTATACAATAACATGGTCAGGAGCAGCATCTGGATCAGCTCAAATAACTGCCATTGCTTATAACTCCTCCTCTCAAACAGCTACTTCTTCTATAGTGCCGATAACCATTTATAAGGCAGTAAATCAAACAGGTACACCCCCAGTAATAGATGGTTTGGTAGATGCAATGTGGGGCAGTCCGAATACTCAGGCAAATTTAAAAAATGTAATAGTTGGTAGTTTAACAGGCCAGACAGCTGATTTGGCTGCTAATTATCGTGCTATGTGGGACAATACAAATTTCTACCTGATTGTGAATGTAACCGATGGGATTAAAATAAATAATAATCAGGCAAATATATATGATGATGACGGTATCGAGGTTTATTTTGATATCGGAAATCTAAAACCAACAACGTATACATCTAAAGATTTTCAATATGCTTTTCGCTGGAACGATCCAAAGGTGTATGAATTGCATAGCAATGCTACAACGGGTGTTACTTTTGCACAGACGAATACTTCAACGGGCTATATCATGGAAATCAGTTTTCCTTGGTCTACATTGACTGGAAGTCCGGCAGTAAATCAATTAGTCGGTTTTGACGTGATGGTTAATGACGATGACGACGGAACTCGTGATGCTAAAATATCCTGGAACGCTACTGCCGATCAGGCTTGGACAAATCCTTCGTACGAAGGGACTGTAGTATTGAAAGGAATTGCCTGTACTGGTCCATCAGCGGCGGGTTCAATTACAGGCCTAACAGCAGTATGTAGCGGACAAACAGGGGTCACGTACAGTATTGCTTCAGTTACAGGCGCAACTTCATACAACTGGACATTACCTTCAGGCGCAACTATAACTTCGGGGTCAGGGACTAATAGTATTACAGCAACTTTTGCAAGTACAGGCGGTGCTGTTTCTGTAACGCCAACGAATACATGCGGCAATGGAAATGCATCAACCGTTACTATTTCGATTACACCTGCCGTTACACCAAGTGTTACCGCAAGTTCGAGCTCAACAACAGTCTGTTCCGGCACTAATGTAACGTTTACCGCTTCGCCAACAAATGGCGGAACAGCACCAACGTATCAGTGGAGTAAAAACGGAACAGCCATCAGTGGTGCCACATCAGCTAACTATTCGACGTCAACAATTGCCAACAACGATAAATTTACGGTTGTATTGACATCAAATATGAATTGTGCTACTCCTGCAACAGCTACATCAGGACAGGTTACTATGACAGTTACACCAACGGCTACACCAAGTGTTACCGCAAGTTCGAGCTCAACAACAGTCTGTTCCGGCACTAATGTAACGTTTACCGCTTCACCAACAAATGGCGGAACAGCTCCGACTTACCAGTGGAGTAAAAACGGAACAGCCATCAGCGGTGCTACATCAGCAACCTATTCGACGTCAACAATTGCCAATAATGACAACTTCACTGTAGTATTGACATCAAATATGAACTGTGCTACTCCTGCAACAGCAACATCAGCACAGGTTACGATGACGGTTACGCCAACAGTTGCACCAACTGTAACAGCTAGCACTAATCAAACAAGTATTTGTTCCGGCACTAACGTAACATTTACCGCTTCGCCAACAAATGGCGGAACAGCTCCGACTTACCAGTGGAGTAAAAACGGAACAGCTATCAGCGGTGCTACATCAGCAACCTATTCAACGGCAGCAATTGCCAACAATGATAAATTTACGGTTGTATTGACATCAAATGCAAACTGCGCATCTCCGACAACAGCAACATCAGCACAGGTTACAATGACGGTTACGCCGACAGTTGCACCAACTGTAACAGCTAGCACTAATCAAACAAGTATTTGTTCCGGCACTAACGTAACATTTACCGCTTCGCCAACAAATGGAGGAACGTCTCCGACTTACCAGTGGAGCAAAAACGGATCAGCAATCAGCGGTGCTGCATCCGCTACCTATTCGACGTCGGCAATTGCGAACAATGATAAATTTACAGTTGTATTGACATCAAATGCAAACTGCGCATCTCCGGCAACAGCAACATCAGGTCAAGTTACAATGACTGTTACACCAACGGTTACCCCAATAGTAACGGCATCAGCGTCACAGACCAGCATATGTTCCGGTACGAGTGTAACCTTTACCGCTTCGCCAACAAATGGAGGAACGACTCCGACTTACCAGTGGAGTAAGAACGGAACGGCTATCAGTGGTGCTACTTCAGCTACTTATGCTACATCCACAATTGCCAACAATGATAAGTTCTCGGTTGTGTTGACTTCTAATCAAGCATGTGTTTCTACAAATACTGCAAACTCTAATCAAATAGCCATATCAATAGTATCCAATGTGAATGTCACAGTGTCTATAAGTGCTTCACCAGCGGGAGCAATATATGCAGGGCAGTCCGTAACATTCACCGCAAATCCTTCGAACGGTGGCTCAGCACCTACTTATCAGTGGTTGAAAAATAATGTGACTATTTCAGGTTCAACAGGGGCTACTTATACGACCACTACGTTAAATAATAATGATGTTATTTCGGCTATATTAACATCAAATGCTACTTGTGTGAGCTCTTCTACAGCTAATTCAAATACTATTTCTATGATAGTAAATCCTGATCCTACATTTAGCTCCACTATTTCCGGCCCTGTATCTGTAACCAGTAGTCAAACAAATGTTACTTATTCTGTTCCACTGCAACAAGGTATGACCTACACGTGGTCAGTTCCTCCAGGTGCTACAATTATAAGCGGAGCAGGTACAAATTCTATCGTTGTTGATTTTGGTACTTCAAGCGGAACAGTAACTTTAGTACAAACAAATCCTCTGAACCAATCAACCACAATCTCTACCAACGTAACAGTTGCATCAGTTACGACCGGTATTACGTTAGCTAGCGGAGTGCCTTCTGAAGTATTATTATATCCTGTACCTTGTCAGGATCTTGTAACAATTGAATTGCAGAATCAGAAAAATATTTTAATCAGCTACTTTATAGTTGATATGACAGGAAATACAGTGAAAACAGGAGCAATTCAGTATGGTGAAACACCTGTCCAACTAAGTACCGATTTTGCGCCAGGCATGTATCAGGTTATTTTGAATTGGGATTCTAAAACATCCATGGTTCGAGTAACAAAATACTAATTCCAAAAGAATTTAATGAGTGATTAGCAGGGACATATTGTCCCTGCTTTCATTTTTGAGCAACTTTAAATCATGTTTAATATTACATTTTCAAAGCATTACTAATTTATTTTTAAGTAGTTGTTTTTTAGATAAATACAATGTTTTGATGCCGGTTTTTCTATTAAATAATCAGTTAAACACTTAATTTTTAATTCATAAAGCACATTTTTTTCATTCTTTAATAATATTAAAAATTGGTAAAACCATATTACACTCTTTATTGTTGTTCTATTAATGTGTAAATTCAATTCCTTTCACTGTAATTATTTAGAGAAAAAGTAGTCAGAATTAAAGATGAAAAAACTTTGTAGTATTTTCTTTTTTGGAATAGTAATGCTTATGAGGGTATTTGCTCAGGTAAATACACCCTCCGGGGCAACTATGCCTTTTGGACAAATGATACAAACAAATCCAGCGCCTTACGCGGCAGGAATTCTTCCTACAAATTTGCCAGCCGGAGCATATACGCCCGGGTCGAATTTATATGGAAAATCACAGGATGCATATAATGCTTACAATACTTGGAAATCAAACTATGTTGTGAATTGTGGTGGTTCGCCAACGCAATACAGAGTTCTTTTCGATGACGGTAGCTCTACCGTTTCCGAAGGAATAGGGTATGGAATGTTATTGGCAGCCTATGCAGCAGATAAAACCTTATTTGATGGATTGTGGGCTTACTATAAGGCTAACTCAGATGGAAATGGGTTAATGAACTGGAAAATGAGTGGTTGCACGGGTGTTTCCGGATCAAATGCAGCATCAGATGCAGATGAAGATGCGGCAATGGCATTATCAGTTGCGGCCTGTCAATGGCCAACGGCAACAAGTCCTTATACCTATAAAACGGAAGCAACGAATCTTATCACTGCTATAAATAAATGTGAAATTGATACTAAAACATCTCCCGCCTACCAGATGTCGAATGGTGATGGGTGGATAACTTGTAATACAGTAAGTAATACATGTCGTAATCCAAGTTATATGGCACCCGCCTATTATAAATACTTTGCAACGTATGTGCCATCTCTTTCAACACAATGGACAAATACAGTAAATGCAAGTTATACATTAATTAATGCGAACCGGAATTCAACAACAGGTTTGGTAAGCGATTGGTGTGATCAGAATGGTGTAACAAATAGTTGTAACGGAAGTTCACCGGGAACCTATGGTTATGATGCAAGCAGACATCCATGGAGAATGGCTGTTGATGTTGCCTGGAATAATGATGCGAATGCAAGTGCCCAGTGTGCAAAAATTGCTTCTTATGTAAATGGTGTGGGAGCAGCTTCTATTGCAGGGCCTGTAGCACAAACTGGAGGTACAGGAACAACTCATAATGCTACCTTTGTTTCCACTTTTGCTGCTGGAATTGTAGGATCTTCTGCAACATATCAGGCACTAATGAATTCTATGTATACTCAGACCGTTAATACAACGGATGCTTTGCCGGCGTATTTTGGAAATACGTTAAGAGTAATAAGTTTATTCTTGCAAACCGGAAATTTCTGGAAACCTTGTGGCCCTTTTACAACGTGCCAGGCAGTTAATTTAGGTCCGGATCAGACGACATGTGGTGGTGGCTTTCCTGTTTTATTAAATTCAGGGGCGACTACCAATACGAATGTGACATTTACCTGGAAAATAATTTCACCTACATCATCTACTTTGGTTAATGCGAGCTCAACGGCAAAGACATATAGCGTTACGGCTGGAAATGGTGCCGGAACATATGTAGTTATCCGGGACTCATCTTCCGGTACATGCACAAGCACAGATACAATTGTGATTTCATCAACATTGCCAGTACCCTCTCTTGGATCTAATCAGGTTATTTGTAACCCTTCAAGTTATAATCTTAGTCCTTCCAATGCAGCATCTTTTCCTGCCGGAACAACATGGCAATGGCAATTAAATGGCAGTAATATTTCGGGAGCAACGTCCTCTACTTACAACAATGCCCGAACAGCAGGGACGTATAAACTTTCTGCATCTATTGCAGGCTGTGCAACAACTTCGTCAACAGTAGTGTTAACATCAAATCTTCCAACGCCGGTTGATGGCTGCAGCTCGTCTCTGCCTATCGCATTATCCGTTGTAGGTTCCAGTACCTATCAGTGGTATAGTACCTCTACTTCAACAACCGTCTTAGCTTCTGGCAATACGTACAATGCTCCTGCAGCAGGTACGTATTATGTTCAGGATATGAGCGCAACCACAGGTAGTGTAGGGCCTACAACATTCCTTTCCGGTGCTATGACGTATGGAAGTTCAACATCATTGGTTGCGTTTAATGTTAGTCAGAATTTCAGTATTACTTCGATGCAGGTACCTCTGGGCTTTTATTCGATACCATCGGGGGGAGCTAACTTTACGGTTACTGTTACAATATTAAATTCAACAGGTGGAGCATTAAGTCCTGCACAGTCGTTTACTTCGAATGCAACCACAATTCCTAATGGATCAGCAACAGGCTTATATACATTTACCTTTACCGGATTAAATATTCAATCATCCTGGGGGGCAAACTTAACAATGTCAGTTACAAACTTAACAGGCACTGGTGGTGCGAGCGGTTATATAGCTTGGTTTATGGGCTCTTCTTATTCTTATCCATACAATTCAACTCCATCTGGTGTTGTTAGCATAACAGGAGCTTACGACTCAAATTATGGAGGAGCAACGTCAACAGAATATGGGTCTGCTTTAAACTGGCAGATACAAACCGGAACACCTTGCAACAGGTTGCCGGTTATAGCTACAACATCTTCCTGTACACTACCATTAGATTGGGTAAGTGTTCAGGCACAACGTATTTCAAACAATAAGGTAATTGTAACCTGGACTACAGCTAAGGAGCAAAACAATGCATACTTTATTTTACAGCGCTCAGAAGACGGACTTGTATATCAAAACGTCGGGACGCTAAATGCTAATGCTTCGAATAGTGGTTTGACCAATTATTCTTTAACAGATAATACAGCACCTCTTTCAATGCTTTACTATAGAGTTGTTCAATTCGATCTTGATGGAAAAAGCTCCTCCAGTCAGATTGTTGTTGTTTCTGGAGCTTCTGTGTCTGGTTTGTTGGCGGTTCCAAATCCTTTTTCAAACAATACAAAAATTGTGTTCCAGGATGTAGAAATAATCACTACGGAATTAACAGTGACAAATCTTCAGGGCAACATTGTTCAGCAGCTTCAGGTAAGTTCGAATAATGATATTTATGTAGGCGAAAATCTTGCTTCCGGCATTTACTTTGTAAGTGCTTGGGATGGAACTTCGTACAAAACGATTAAAATTATTAAGCAATAATATTTAGAAATACTAACCAAGTGAAAATCGAAGAGACGGCAGATGCAATGTTTGCTGTCTCTTTTATTTCAAATCAAATAATCAATATATAAGGGTTGTGCCAAATGCATTTGTCTTGAAATATTAGTTAAAATAAAAAGGAGGCAATGTTAATCATTGCCTCCTTTTTATTTTAAGGGGAAGAAACCTTACTGTTTAATCAATGATTTCCTATTTAAAATAGATTCTACAAATCGAAGATCATTATCTGAATTGAATATTTTATACGGTAACAACAAAAATTGTCCGCGCCCCATCATAAACAGATAATCTTCTTTACGTTTATATACTTTCTTAAACATTTCCCATTTTACAGGGCTTCCTTGTTTTTCATTTAATTTAATAAGTAATTGACGACTATCTATTTCATAACTCATTCGTTCAAACATCATTTTACTCTGTTCCATTTGCGATGCTCCAAGAAACTGAATATACCAGAATAATGTATATAGAATAACAGCCAGGATTGCCGGTATTATGAACCACCATTTTTCATCCGGCAATAAGAATGCAATACACCCAAAAAGAAAAGGGAAAACAATATACCATAACTGCTCTTTAGCAATTGACCAAAGTCCTGCTTTAATAAAGTCTTTTGGCGCAAGCTGGTATTTTTTTGTTTTAACAATCATGAATAGTTGTGTTTATAGAATTTGTTTTAATACAATAGTGCAATATTAACAAAAAATTTCTTTTGGATCATATTATTGTATTGTCATGGATAATCAAAGAACTTTCAATATGCTTTGAGGCTCATGTCTTTACTCATATAACTATGGCTCAAGGAACCAATGGAGATATAATCGACACCCGTTTCAGCAACATTAATAATTGAATTTTCAGTAATACCTCCCGAAGCCTCTGTTTCAGCTTTTCCATTTATTAATTCAACGGCCTTTTTCATTAATTCAGGAGTCATATTATCAAGCATTATTCTGAAGGCACCACCTTCCTCCAGAGCTTCTTCTACTTCTTTCAAAGATCTCGTTTCAATTTCTATTTTCAGATTTTTATTGTTCAGACGAATATACTCTTTACTATTCTGCAAGGCTTTTTTAATTCCTCCTGAATAATCAATATGATTATCCTTTAATAAAATCATATCAAATAATCCATATCTGTGATTTACACCACCGCCAATAGACACTGCCCATTTTTCCATCATCCTGTAATTCGGTGTTGTTTTTCTTGTATCCAGGACTTTTGCTTTGGTATGTGCAATCATATGCTGCAATTTTTGCGTATAGCTGGCAATACCGCTCATACGCTGCATATTATTTAATACTAATCGTTCAGCCAATAAAATGGAATGAACAGAACCAGAAACTGTTAGCGCAATCTCACCATATTTAAAGAGATCGCCGTCATTCTTAAGGAGAGAAACCTCTAGTTGAGGATCAATATATTCGAAAATTCGTTTTGCTAAATCTATTCCAGCTAAAACACCTTCATCTTTTAATAATAATCGAGCTCTTCCTGTAATTCCTTTTGGAATCGATGCTAAGGATGTATGATCTCCATCGCCGGCATCTTCAGTAAGAGCCATTTTAATGAAGGAGTTAATCGCTTCTTTTGTTAAATAATTATAAGGCATGAAAGCAAAATTAAGCTATTAATTACAAGAATAATAGTGCGTTTATAAATACACTAAAACAAAAAACCCTGAAAGAACTTCAGGGTCGTTTGTGAAAATATACTATATAAACTAAACTAAACGATTTACTTATTTATGCTCTATTACAATAGAGTCTATCAGGTATTTGCCATTTACAGGTTTGATTACCATTGTTACACGCATTGCGCCACCTGAGTATGCATATTCGCCAATGGTAAATTTAAAATCTTCTTTTTCAAGCACTTTATGAATGTATTTAAAATCAGTAGGAACATATTTTTTCATAAAATCCCGCATCACATATTCAGCTTGAGTTTTACTATAATTATTCCTGTCTTGATCCGGCAATTGAATTTCAACCATATCACCCATAAAACCTGTAAGGTCTTTTGAATTGGCCATTTTTATACTTACCCGAATATTTTCAATGATGTCCGGAACAGCCTGAGAGGATTGCGCTTTGGTTTCAGTTATTATTGATAACACCATCATGTTTGTTAGCAATACTGTAAGCGCAGAAATAGAAATCCTTTTCATAAGTATGGATTTTAAGTACCAAAATGATGCCAATAATTAAAAATCTATGTAAATATTGTTCAAAAAATAAATATATAAACCAAATATCTGCTATCGTGTTGTCATAGATAAAGTTGGATATGTGATACACATTGAATGTTGGTAAAAATGGTTGGATATTAAGATCAAAGCAATAACATGTTAACCGTTTTAATATTTTAAAAAATCCTGTTCTGATAAATTTTATTTATAATTTTAGGCTTCTGAAGGAAATTAACGGTTTAAACAAATACGATAACAAATGAACAAAAAGGTAATTCTAATGATTCTTGATGGCTGGGGCCTGGGAACAGATCCTAAAGTTTCGGCTATTGCTGCTGCAAAAACGGATTTTATAGATTCTTTATATACAAAATATCCTCATAGTAAACTTGAAGCATCTGGTTTAGCTGTTGGTTTACCAGAGGGGCAAATGGGCAATTCCGAAGTTGGCCATATGAATATTGGTGCCGGGAGGGTTGTGTATCAGGATTTAGTAAAAATTAACCTAGCGGTTGAGAGTAATACACTGGCGAATGAACCTGCTTTGAAAGACGCTTTTCAATACGCAAAGACAAACAATAAAAAGGTACATTTAATTGGTCTGGTTTCTGATGGAGGTGTGCATTCTCATATTAATCATGTTAAGGGTCTGTGTAACATCGCACATCAATATGGTTTGAAAGACGTATTTGTTCATGCGTTTACAGATGGACGTGATTGTGATCCTAAAAGTGGATTAGGTTTTTTAAGCGAACTAACGGAATCGATGAAAGGGTCTGTTGGTAAAATAGCTTCCATAATAGGGCGCTATTATGCAATGGATCGGGATAATCGCTGGGAACGGGTAAAATTAGCCTATGATGTTATGGTTCATGGAACAGGAAAACATGAAACAAACCCTCTTAAGGCAATCGAGGATTCTTATAGTGAAGGAATTACAGATGAATTTATAAAACCTGTGGTAATTGTAGATGCAAATGATCAACCATTGGCAAAAATCGAAACGGGCGATGTAGTAATCTGTTTTAATTTCAGAACAGATAGAGGTCGTGAAATAACCCTTGCATTAACACAAAAAGATTTTCATGAACAAAACATGTTCAAATTGGACCTGTATTATGTAACAATGACTAATTATGATGATACATTCAATAATGTAAAAGTCATTTTTGATAAAGATAATCTGAGTAATACACTTGGCGAAGTTTTAGAGGCTGCTGATAAAAAACAGGTTCGGATTGCTGAAACTGAAAAATATCCCCATGTAACATTCTTTTTTTCCGGAGGCAGAGAACAGCCGTTTAAAGGTGAAAAACGCTTAATGGCAGCATCGCCTAAGGTAGCAACCTATGATTTAGCTCCTGAAATGAGTGCAAATGAAATTAAGGATAAGATAATCATTGAGTTAAAGTCCAAAGAGCCGGATTTTATCTGTTTGAATTTCGCCAATCCGGATATGGTTGGACATACTGGAGTATTTGAAGCAGCTGTAAAAGCTTGTGAAACAGTGAATGATTGTGCGAAGGATGTTATTGAAGCAGCTCTCGACAATGGGTATACGGCAATAGTTATTGCGGATCACGGGAATGCAGATTATATGATTAATGAGGATGGAACCCCTAATACAGCCCATACAACCAACCTCGTTCCGTGTATTTTGGTAGATAAAGACTACAATAAGCCTATAAAAAATGGAAAACTGGGTGATTTATCACCAACTATCCTTGAATTGATGGGTATTCCAAAGCCAGCAGAGATGACAGGCGTGTCTTTATTATAATATTCAGCAAAGTAAAAGTATACCATAATAGAATGTAGACCCTTCCATAACGGAAGGGTTTTTTTGTTTCAAGTATATTTCAGGTAATGGATTTTTAATTTTATTGATTTGACAATCAAATGTTTAATTCAATACGCTCTGATATATAATCAATTCGGACCGTACTTTGGACAATACATATTCAAACAAAAAATATCGTCACATTAGCCGCACAAGATAGCTTGTTCGCAACTTCTTGATTTTGTTAAATTTTTTATGCTCACCCGGAATTTAAATAAATACCCTTCGAGAATTTAATTACAGTTAAAATTTTACCCTGTTTTTGAAAAAAAATATATTTTTTTTCAAAAACTATATAAAATTTTAATCTGTTTTATAAAAAAACATACAAATAGAATAAATACAAGTTTAAAAAATAGCAGACTTTTAAAAAAAAGTGCAAAAAATTATATAATTAACTGATTTATAGGATAATTTCAATTATAATCAAAAAACACAAATTGTATTATTTTAATATTGTAGCAATTCTGAATATTTACTTTTCTAATTATTATATTGTATTTTTACTGTATAATAGCTCAAAAAATAGCAAATAATACATTTTTATTAGATTTTTACTTGAAACCAGTTTGCGTGGAATTATAAATTAACTTATGTTTACAATATGAACGATATAAATATTCTTATTTAATCGCTCAAAGAAATAAAAAGATTAACTAACCCTTTTATCAATTTATTACTAACTAAACGAAATTTATATTATGAAGAAATTGGGACTCTTTACGCTGGCAATAATTATATTCTCGGCGTTTAATAACCTGCAAGCACAAACAGCGTCAAAAGTAACGTTGGCTGAATCATCTAAAGGAAAATTGACTGTTTCGGGCTATGTGGATGTTTATTATACTTATAACTACAATAAACCTGAGTTTACACCTAACACGGGAGGTAACACAACCTTAGGAGGAATAACAGGAACAAATGGAACATTAAGTACTCAGCCAAATAACTTCAGCAACCAAAACCCAGGTCACATCTTTGATATTAAGAGTAATCAATTTTCTCTTGGTTTGCTTCAGACAAAATTTGCCTATACAACAGATAAATCTGAAGTAGTAATGGATTTGACATATGGTCCAAATGCGGAATTAGGTCAGTTTGGTAACGTTTTCGGTACGATGATGGCGATCAAACAAGCATATATGTCCTACAAATTCACGGATAAATTGACCGTTACAGCTGGTCAGTGGGGTACACACGTAGGGTATGAATACATCGATGCCCCGTTAAACTATAACTATTCTCTTTCTTATTTATTCGGTAATGGTCCATTCTACCATACTGGGGTAAAAGCTTCTTATGCATTTTCTGATAATGTTGGTTTAATGGCAGGTATTGTTAACGGTTGGGATGGTGAATTTGCATTCAACAAACACAAATCAGCTATTGCTCAATTATACTTAAAACCTACTGATGGATTCAATATCTGGATCAACTACATCGGTGGTGATCAGAAAAACGGTGAATCCTTCCCAACATTAGGATCTCCAAATGCTCCGTTGGCAGATACCATTACTACCGTAACACACTTATTCGATTTAACAACAACATACCAAGTTACAGACAAACTTAAATTTGGTTTGAATGCTGCTCACGGTTTCGGAAATCACTTAGCGTATACACATCCGATAGAGCAAACAACTCCACAGTCAGGATCATTAGGCTATGCACAATGGGGTGGTATTGCAGGATATTGTGATTACAGATTCAGCTCATTTTTCGGATTGGGTGTTCGTGCAGAACATTATGAAGATAAATATGGCGTAAGATATGTAGCACAAGCGGTAACAAATTACAGAACAGGTTCAACTATGGGAGCAGGTACATTCAACGAATTTACACTTACAGGAGATCTTCGCTTTATGGATGGTCACTTTAACTTAAAACCTGAAATCAGAGTGGATGTTGCCGGACAAAACTCTTTCAGAAAAAATGTAAGCAATTCAAATCCAACTGGTACTGCTACAAACTTGCAGATTACATCAGGTATTGCAGCAATCTATGCTTTCTAAGAATAAAGCTTAACAATATTTAAAATTACGGTTAATTTTTTCATCTGGTTAGTTAAAGAACCCGGTCTGCCAATGCCCTCGGCGCCGGGTTTTTTATTTTTACTTAAATTCTCTCCTAGCAATCATTTAAGCATTTTCAGTTCTGATCCTGTATGTTCAAAATAAATGTAAAATTTTAATGCCGATTTAATCTTTACGGTTTAAAGTATGTACTAGACATTTTAAACTTCCGTATCTTAGCGGTTATTATAAAAATCATTCATGGAACATTTCTATTCAGATTATAAAATTGGAATGCTTGGGGGCGGGCAATTAGGACGTATGTTATTGCAAGCCGCTGTCGATTATAACCTTGAAATACATGTTCTGGACCCTGATGCCGATGCTCCCTGTAAAAACTGGGGCGCAAGCTTTAAACAAGGTTTACTTACAGATTTTGATACCGTTTATCAGTTTGGTAAAGATAAGGATCTGATTACTATTGAAATAGAAAATGTTAATATTGAAGCTTTAAAGAAGCTCCAGAAAGAAGGCACTAAAGTGTATCCTCAGCCTGAAATAATTGAAATGATTCAGGATAAGCGATTACAAAAGGCCTTCTACAAACAGCACAATATCCCTACAGCCGATTTTGTATTAACTGAAAAAAAGGAAGATATCCGCCAACATCTGCATTTACTGCCTGCCGTTCATAAGCTTGGCAAAGAAGGGTATGATGGAAAAGGCGTTCAAATGATTCAGCATCCGGATGATATTTCAAAAGGGTTTGATAAACCGGGCTTACTGGAAAAAAAGATTAATTTTGAAAAGGAGCTAAGTGTGATTGTTGCCAGAAATAAAGATGGTGAAATTATAGCCTTCCCAACCGTTGAAATGGTTTTTCATCCCCAGCATAACCTTGTTGAGTTTTTATTCGCACCGGCCGAAATATCTCCTGAATTGCATAAGAAAGCTGCAAAAATAGCTAAAGACGTCATTAACGAAATCGGTTTAATCGGAATTCTTGCTGTTGAGATGTTCCTGACCAAAGACGGTTCCATACTTGTTAATGAAATTGCCCCACGTCCGCATAATAGCGGTCATCAGACAATTCAGGCAAATTATACATCTCAATATGAACAGCATCTGCGAGCAATATTGAATATACCGCTGGGTGCAACACATCAACTTTGTCCGGCAGCCATGGTAAATTTATTAGGAGAAGCTGGATTTGTAGGGGATGCTATTTATGAAGGATTGGAAGAAGCAATGAATATTGAAGGAGTTTATCCCCACTTATATGGAAAGAAAATTACAAAACCTTTCCGAAAGATGGGCCATGTCACTATTTTAGATGCATCGATTGAAGGGTTGAAGAAAAAATCCGAATTAGTAAAAAGTCTAATAAAAATAAAAGCATGAGTAAGGCATTGGTAGGAATTATTATGGGGAGTCAGTCCGATTTAAAAGTAATGACTGCCGCTGCAGATATACTTGACAAATTTGGCATACCCTATGAATTAACAATTGTCTCTGCTCATCGAACTCCTATACGAATGGTTGAATACGGGCAATCGGCAGTTTCCAGGGGATTGAAATGTATCATAGCAGGAGCTGGCGGTGCCGCACATTTACCAGGCATGATTGCTGCTTTAACAACATTACCTGTAATCGGTGTGCCAGTTAAATCATCTAACTCTATTGATGGCTGGGACTCTATACTTTCAATTTTACAGATGCCTTCGGGAGTTCCTGTTGCCACTGTAGCGTTGGATGGGGCTGCTAATGCCGGCATTATTGCTGCACAGATTATTGGAGCATTCAATGAAGACATACAAAGTAAATTGCAAGCATATAAAATTGAATTGAAATCAAAGGTTGAAGAAAGCGCTGCATCAATAGAACAAAAGGGCTTTCGTTAAGCAGTAAGGATGATTTAAATAATAAACACATGAAGTTTTTTTTAATTCCCGCAATCATTTTTTCTTCAATAAGCACACTCTTTTCTCAACAGGAGGTGCGTTGGGCTTGTAAAGTTGAGAAAACAAATGATACCTATAAAGGCTTATGGTATTCCACAAATAGTGCATTAGGTGTCCCGGATGTATTTCCAGGCTATGGGGCTAAAGAAAATGGATATGCATGGATTGTCGGTTATAATGAACAGGCTTATCCAGAAAAGGACTGCCATATTAAAGTAGATTTTTGTGATCCCATTATTGCGAGGCAAGTTGTTATCATTGAAAGCTATAATCCTGGTTCTATTACCTCAGTAATCATTCATGAACAAAACGGGAAATCATTAGAAGTATATAAAGCAAAGGCAGGGGATCTGAACACTAAATTCCGCATTTTGAGTATTCCGTTTAATGCAACCCAATCTCCTGTAGTCGCTGTTGAACTTACAACATCGGCAGCAAATGTAAGTGGTTGGAACTACATCGATGCTATTGGTGTGGCTTCGACCACTGATCCTGTAGATTTGAAAATAAATTTGAGTAATGATGTTAATTTGATCGGAAAATCAAATCCATTGAGCAATGCTATTAATACTTCATCTGAAGAAACATATCCCATTATATCTTCTGATGGGAAAGTCATTTATTTCGCCCGAAGCGGAGACGATAATAATATAGGCAATCCAAACACAACAGACATTTGGTTTTCAGTAAAAAATGCTGCTGGCGAATGGGAACAGTCTAAGAATATTGGTAAGCCTCTAAACAATGCCGGTCATAATTTTGTTTCTTCCTTAACTCCAGATGTAAATACATTATTATTAGCAAATACCTATAATTCCGATGGTACCTCAAATGGAGTCGGAGTATCTATTTCAAACAGCCAGAAAAATGGTTGGGAAGTACCTAAAACACTTAATATCGATGGCTTTGAAAACTTGAGCAGTTATACGTCTTATTTTTTGGCATCCGATGGCAAAACCTTATTACTTGGTGTTGAGACAAAGGAATCATTGGGAGATCTGGACATATATGTGAGCTTTTTAAAAGCCGATGGTGGCTGGACGAAACCAATGAACCTCGGAAAAAAAATCAATACATTTCAATCTGATGCTACACCTTTTTTAGCAGCAGATGGAAAGACATTATATTTTGCTTCCTGTGGACATTTAGGTTACGGAGGTTATGATATATTTATGTCAAAGAGGCTGGATGATACCTGGAAAAACTGGAGTAAACCAATTAATTTAGGCCCAAATGTAAACTCTTCAGCTGGTGAATTAGGATTCTCGGTTCCTGCCTCCGGTGATGTAGCGTATACTTATAGCTGGAGAAACGATTATTATCATTCAGATATATTTTCTATTGCTCTTTCACCTTTAGTGAAACCAGATCCTGTAACGATTGTTTATGGTCAGGTACTGGATGCAAAAACGCGCAAACCCCTGGGTGCAAAAATTGAGTATGAGCTTTTGCCAAGCGGAACGAATGCGGGTTATGCAAATTCAAATCCTACGGATGGTAATTATAAAATCGTACTTAATAATGGCAATACGTACGGATATAGTGCGGAAGTACCAGGATATTTTTCAGTACACGAAAATATTACGATAGATTCAAAAGCATTATATACAGAAATACATGTAGATCTATTGATGGTGCCGATAGAGAAAGGACAAAAAATGACACTTCAGAATGTGTTTTTTCATCAAAGCACTCCAGATTTAATAGAATCCTCCTATCCGGAATTGGATCGGTTAATAGAAGTTTTAAAGTCGAATCCTGCTGTGCGTATAGAATTGGATGGGCATACGGATAATCAGGGTGATGCATCATTAAATTTTGGTTTGTCGGAGAAAAGGGTTGATACAGTAAAAAAATATTTGGTTGGAAAGGGGATTGATGCAAGTCGAATCACTACAAAAGCATTTGGCGGAACTAAACCAGTTGCACCGAATGATACAGAAGAAAACCGTAAGAAAAACAGAAGAGTAGAAATAACCGTTATTTAGTTCTTTTTAAATCAAAAATACAGACAGGCTTTTTCAGCCGGATATACTTATTTTATAAAGCTGGTAATTGTGTTATTATAGGATAAATTTGAAAAGGAGTCTATTTTGGAATGAAAAAGACCTAGCAACATAATTTTTTACAAAATTCAATATATCGTTAAAATTGTATTTTATTACTATTCTAGTATGAAATATAATTGTGTAACTTCGACTTTGATAAATATATAGATGCAAAGCATGTTTGACCCGTTTTTAACAATAGATGGATGGATGAGTTTATTAACTCTAACCATCATGGAGATCGTACTTGGGATTGATAATGTTATTTTTATTTCAATCATATCGGACAAGCTTAAACCCGAAATTCAATCAAAGGCACGCTTAATTGGTTTAAGTGGGGCGTTAGTAATACGTGTCATTTTACTATCTTTTATTTCGTATTTGGCACACATGGACAAAGGCTTATTCAGTGCCTTTGGAACGGATTTCAGCTGGCGTGATCTTATTCTTATCGCCGGAGGATTATTTCTTGTATTTAAAAGCACCACTGAAATTTATCATAAAGTTGAAGGTGAAATTGAGGTAGAAGAAGATAAAATCAATAAGGGTTTATGGAATGCTATTATGCAGATTGTTTTGCTTGACGTAGTGTTTTCTTTTGACTCTATACTCACGGCCGTTGGTCTTTCGGACTTTTTGCTTATAATGATTATTGCGGTTATAATATCAATGATTGTTATGTTGATTTTCGCAAAGGTGATAAGTGATTTTATAAATACACATCCTTCTGTTAAAGTACTGGCACTTTCTTTTTTATTAATGATCGGGATATTATTGATAGCTGAAGGATTTAATCAGCATGTACCTAAAGGATACATTTATTTCTCTATGTTTTTTGCACTGATTGTAGAAGGCATCAATATGTATTCTGATAAACGAAACAAGAGGAAGCAAGAAGCCGCTAAAAAGAAAAAATTAAATATTGAAGCAGACAGGGATGATCCACATATTAGAAAATGAATGGATAAAAATTGAAATAACGGATACAGGAGCAGAGCTGCAACGAATATTTCATAAGGGAAATAAATTAGAATATCTGTGGAATGGCGACCCTGATTTTTGGCCAAGAAAAGCTCCGGTATTATTTCCGATTGTTGGAAAATTAAAGAATAATACTTTTATCTATGATGGAAAGCCGTACACATTACCACAACACGGTTTTGCGCGTGATAGAAATTTCGAAGTCGTTAACGCAACGGATAATGAAGTACTTTTTAGATTGATTCAAGATGAAGAAACATTAAAAAATTATCCGTTTAATTTTATTCTCGAGATTCATTATTCAATTCAGCATTATCAATTAGAAATATGTTATTCCGTTTATAATCCGGACAAACAAAAAGATTTACTTTTTTCAATAGGGGCGCATCCGGGCTTTAGGTGTCCATTAAAGGGCAATGAAAAATTTGAAGATTATTATCTTGAATTTGAAGAAAGCGAATCGATTGCGCGAATCCTTTTAGATGGTGGATTAAGGAGCAAAGCAATAGAAGCTGTAGCACTTACTAATAATGTGTTACCATTAGCACAAAGCTTGTTTGGCATTAAAGATGCTATCGTTGTAAAAAATCTAAAATCAGAGCGTATTTCGTTAAAATCGGTAAAACATAATAATGGCCTGCATTTTAACTTTAAAGGGTATCCTTGGTTTGGGATATGGTCAAAACCAGGCCCTTTTGTTTGTCTTGAGCCATGGATCGGCGTCGCAGATGATGTTGATTCGGATCAACAGTTGGTTACTAAGGAGTCCATACAAAGACTTGCCCCGGGTGAAAAATCAGAATATTCGTATTCAATTGAAATATTTTGAATCAGATCAGGATCCATAGATAAACCATCGGTCCTGATCTGATTTTTTATTTAATTTTTACTGAAACCAAAACCTTCTTCGTCTTCTTCAGCATCTTTATTGTCATTAATATCAAACATTGAACCTAATAGATCTTTAAAACGCATTTCATTATCTAGTTTCGTCTTACTTAATTGAGAATATTCAGCAAGTCCATACAAGACAAATTCCATTAACAATAATTGTTGTTCACTTGATTTAGAAGGAACATGTTTTTCAACCAAGTCTTTCAATCCTGGTATTGAAAGCAATGTTTTCTCATACTCATTTTGCTGCATATCATTCAGAATATCTATTTGCTTACCATCTCCAAACCAGTTTATGATGCCTTCATAAATATTGCTGCGTTTTTTATCCTTTCTCAATTTTTCAGGGTTTGGAAATAAATGAATGAATTCTGAACGAATAGCTTTACCAATCAGGAAATATGCTACATTGGCGATACCTTCCAATTCACCCTCATAAACCAATTCAACTTTTCCAGTAATGGACGGAATAATAGCATATAAATCCGAAATACGCGCAAAGCCTTTTTTCTCAGAATTGATCAACATACGTCTTTCACAATAGCTATATAAATTCTCCATTGCTGAAATAGTCATACGTGCAGAGACACCGCTTTTCTGATCAACAAATTCACTTTGACGGGCTTGAAAAGCGATTTCTTCAATAAGTATACTTAGTAAATCATCAACGTCAATATGTTTTCTTTGAAAGCTATTTAAGCGTACTTCCTGTTTTGTAATCTCTTTAGAAATATCAAGTGTTTTAGGATAGTGCGTTAAAATCTGAGAGTCTATGCGATCCTTTAATGGTGTAATGATAGAACCTCTGTTTGTATAATCTTCCGGATTCGCCGTAAAAACAAATTGTATATCAAGAGGCAGGCGCAATTTAAATCCGCGTATCTGTATATCTCCTTCTTGTAACATATTGAAAAGAGCGACCTGAATACGTGCCTGCAAATCGGGCAGTTCATTGATGACAAATATTCCGCGATGTGAGCGTGGAATAAGTCCATAATGAATAACCCGTTCATCGGCGTATGTTAATTTTAACGAAGCCGCTTTGATCGGATCAATATCTCCGATAAGATCGGATACTGAAACATCCGGCGTTGCCAGCTTTTCCGTATAGCGTTCGCTTCGGTGAATCCATTGAATAGGTGTATTGTCACCATCCTCATCAATCACATCTTTTGCAAATCGTGAAAGAGGTTTTAAAGGGTCATCGTTTAATTCCGAAAAGGCAACAATGGGCATGTATTCATCCAGAAGATTAATCATGAGACGCGCAATCCGTGTTTTAGCCTGTCCCCTTAATCCAAGTAAAATAATATTGTGCTGAGAAAGTATGGCTGTTTGAAGTTGAGGAATTACAGAATCTTCAAATCCCCGAATCCCTGTAAAAGGATTTGCTTTTTTCTTAAGAGCTTCAATCAAATTATCTCGCATCTCTTCTTTTACACTCTTGGACGTATATCCCGCCGCTTTAAGTTGTCCAAGCGTGCGTATTTTTTTCATGTCGTATTTCATATGTTGTTACTAGTAATTAGTTTCGAGGTGCTAGTTTAGGTAATAGACTGAATATTTATTTGCGTTATTGTTTAAATTGTAGTCAACTTGTCTGGCAACTAGTGCCTAGTTAACATAAACTATCGCACAGTCTTCTTTCTATTCTTTATATAGTCTTCAAAAACAAAATCTCCCAGATTATTTAAAGAACTGTAAAAAGCCTTGCCTTGATTTAACTGGGTGAACTCACGAACAAATTGTTGAAGATAAGGATCCCGTGCAATCATAAAGGTTGTGATGGGTATTTTTAGCCGCCTGCATTGGGATGCCATATTCAGGGTTTTACTCAGCACTTTTCTGTCCAGTCCAAAACTATTTTTGTAATAACGTCCGTTTTCTTTGATACAGGTAGGCTTACCATCTGTTATCATAAAAATCTGTTTGTTATTTGTCTTTCTGCGCCGCAGTAAATCCATTGCAAGTTCAAGTCCTGCATAGGTATTGGTATGATATGGTCCAACCTGTAAAAACGGAAGATCCTTTAATTGAACAGGCCAGGCATCATCACCAAAGACAATAATATCAAGCGTGTCTTTGGGATACTTTGTTTTGATTAGCTCAGCAAGAGCCATCGAAACTTTTTTTGCCGGAGTAATTCTGTCTTCTCCATATAAAATCATGGAATGCGAAATGTCAATCATCAATACTGTTGATGTTTGCGATTTATGTTCCCGCTCACGAATGTTAAGATCATCATCAAGAAGTTTGAACTCCTCAATGCCATGATTAATCTGTGCATTGTGAATCGATGAAGTTATATCGATCGCATCGAGAGAATCGCCAAATTGATAAGGTCTTGAATCGGCATTAAATTCATCACCGATGCCGCCTTTATTGGTTTTATGGTTTCCAGAAGGATTTTTCTTAAGTTTCCCGAATATTTCTTCCAGCGCTTCTTTTCGAATGCCTTGTTCAGCTTTGGATGTAGGAATTAATGTGCCGTCTCTTTCCGGATTATCTTTTATGAATCCGTTATCTTTCAGATCCTGAATAAAATCTCCCATGCCATAAACTTGATCCGTAAATTGATATTGCTGATCAAGTTCATTCATCCAGGTTAATGCTTCACCTACGTCCCCATTTGTATATTGCAGAAGCTGCAGAAAGATTTTATTTAATCCTTCAAAGCCCTTTTCTTTATTGGGCGGTGCTATATATTTTGAAAATCGGTTTCCTATCATGCTTATTCAAACAATGAAACGATGCAATTAGTTTTAAATCTATTTACTCAAGGTAACGTATAAAATTCAGTATTTAGATTTTGCCTTGCCAGAATCTTATATAATTCTTATTTATTGTTCAATAGATATAATTATTGAATACGCTTATTCACCTTGTAATTACGTATAATTTGCCTGTATTTTGTCAATGAAGTCAACTTACATCTGTTCAAAACACCGCAAACGATTTATGATACAATCAGCAGTAAAGCAGAACTTTAAAATAATAAAAGCTTTGTTACTAAAAGATAAAATCGATTCTTTAAAAATTAATTTATAACGCTCTAACCACATTTATCAATAGGAATTTCATTAGCAATATTCGATGTCAATCTTTGAAAAATGATAAATCTGGTCCAAATACCCGTTTTTTGCTTTGAAACTATATTTTGAATGATTTAGAATTTATTAGTACTTTTGTAAGTGTATATAAATCAATTATATAAATAATTAAATTATAAATAATCAAATAGGATCGAAATCAAATCGGAAATCTGAAACCGTAATAATTATGGAATTTAAAACATGTTTTCTGTCAGATTTAGCTATTTTTGTTAATACCGTACCTGTTATAAATTAAAAAACATATTTAGAATGTTTCATTTTGAAGGATTAATGTCAGGTTTTGCTTTACTCATTCAAAAAATTAGTCAGGTCAGTCTTGCATAGCTAATATAAACCTGGCAGGAAAAAACATAGAAAAATTTAGTTCGAAGTATATTATAAATTATGGGAAAAAGAATTTTCGTTTTCGACACCACTCTTAGAGATGGCGAACAGGTACCCGGATGTCAATTGAACACAGAGGAAAAAATCACTGTTGCTAAAGCTCTTGATGAGTTAGGCGTTGACGTGATTGAAGCAGGATTCCCGGTATCCAGTCCAGGAGATTTTAATTCTGTTGTTGAAATCACTAAAGCAGTAACCCGTCCTACAATCTGCGCACTTACTCGTGCTAAAGAAGCGGATATTAATATTGCCGGTGAAGCACTTCGTTTTGCTAAACGCAGCCGTATTCATACTGGTATCGGAAGTTCGGATATTCATATTCAACATAAACTTCGTACTACGCGTGAAAATATTCTGGAAATGGCAGTAGCAGCTGTAAAGCATGCCAAGAAGGTAGTTCACGAAGTAGAATTCTTTTGCGAGGATGCAGGTCGCGCAGATGAAGCTTTTCTTGCGCGTATGGTAGAAGCAGTCATTGCTGCTGGTGCTGACGTTGTCAATATTCCGGATACAACAGGTTATATGTTACCATGGCAATATGGAGAACGCATTAAATATTTAATGAATAACGTTCCGAATATTGATAAAGCAATAATTGCTGCACATTGTCATAATGACCTTGGATTGGCAACAGCAAATTCCATTGCTGCATTAACAAATGGCGCACGCCAGGTTGAATGTACAATTAACGGAATTGGTGAACGTGCTGGTAATACTGCATTGGAAGAAGTAGCGATGATTTTAAAATGCCATTCGCATTTGGGACTAGAGACAGGTATTAATACAAAGAAATTGGTTTCTACCAGCCATTTGGTATCTACGTTGATGCGTATGCAAGTACAGCATAACAAAGCCATTGTAGGCAGAAATGCATTTGCACATTCATCCGGAATTCATCAGGATGGATTTTTAAAGCATCGTGAAAATTATGAAATCATTGATCCGGCTGAGGTTGGAGCAGATGCATCATCCATTGTGCTTACAGCACGTAGCGGAAGAGCAGCGCTTAACCATCGTTTAGCAACAATAGGTTATATGCTTTCAAAAGAACAATTGGATGAAGCATACAAGCATTTCCTTGATATGGCTGATCAATTGAGAAAAGTAGAAGATGAGAATTTACACGAATTAATGCGTGCTTCAGAATTCGCTAAATAAGCTTCAATAATAGGAATGTATATTTTATAATAAAGTATCTGAATTAGTTAAAATGGGAAAGACCTTATTCGAAAAAGTTTGGGACGCACACGTAGTTGCTGAAGTTAAAGATGGTCCAAGTATTTTGTACATCGACAAACAACTTATTCATGAAGTAACAAGTCCGCAGGCATTTGCCGGAATTGAAAAAAGAGGTATCGGTGTTTTCCGTCCGGAAAGAACACTAGCTACCCCTGATCATAACGTACCTACAAAAGGACAGAATCAGCCTATTAAAGAAGATCTGTCAAGATATCAAGTAGATAAATTAACAGATAACTGTACAAAATTTGGAGTAACATTATATGGTTTGGGCCATCCGTCTCAAGGTGTTGTTCACGTAGTAGGACCTGAAACAGGTGTTACCCTTCCGGGAATGACAATTGTTTGCGGGGATTCACATACCTCTACACACGGTGCATTCGGTTCTATTGCATTCGGTATCGGAACATCTGAGGTAGAACAAGTATTGGCAACTCAATGTTTGATGCAATCAAAAGCAAAAACATTAAAAATCGAAATCAACGGAACTCTTTCAAAAGGTGTAACAGCAAAGGATATTATTCTTTATGTAATCTCTCAGATTTCTGCAGCAGGTGGCACAGGCTATTTTGTTGAATACAGTGGTTCTGCGATTACTTCTTTATCTATGGAAGCTCGTATGACGATCTGCAACATGAGTATCGAAATGGGTGCTCGTGGCGGTATGATTGCCCCTGATGAGACTACTTTTAATTATATCAAAGGTCGCGAGTTTGCTCCAAAAGGTGCTAAATGGGATGAAGCAGTAGCATACTGGAAAACATTATATTCCGATGCAGATGCAAAATTTGATAAAGTATTGACATACGATGCTGCTGATATTGGTCCGATGATTACCTATGGAACAAATCCAGGGATGGGTATTAAAGTAAGCAGCAAAATTCCTTCTATTGACCAAATAGAAGAAAGCAATAAAGTAACGTTCAATAAAGCCCTTGATTATATGGGCTTCCATGCAGGTGATAGTTTGCTTGGCAAGCAGGTAAACTGGGTATTCCTTGGAAGCTGCACGAATGGGCGTATTGAAGATTTAAGACAATTCGCAGGATTCGTAAAAGGCAAAAAGAAAGCAGCAAACATCAATGCATTAATCGTTCCAGGATCTAAGCAAGTTGAAAAACAAGCGATCGCTGAAGGAATCGATAAAGTATTGGCAGAGGCTGGTTTTGAATTAAGAGAACCAGGTTGTTCAGCTTGTTTAGCAATGAACGAAGATAAAGTTCCGAAAGGAGAATATTGTGTGTCTACATCCAATCGTAACTTCGAAGGTCGTCAAGGCCCGGGAGCTCGCACCTTGCTGGTAAGTCCGTTAACTGCGGCTGCCATTGCGGTAAGCGGTAAGATTGTTGACGTTCGTGAAATGTTGAACTAATTCGTTTTGTTAATTTTAAATCAGCTATAGGAATAATGAAGAATGAAGATCGTATGGTAGAGCTCCTTGCCGAAATGGTAAAGAAATCTGACGAAAGCATTTCACAACAGAAAGAATTAATTTCTGAAGTGAAAACAATGAGAAAAGACATTCATGAAATGAAAGGGGACATTTCAGAAATGAAAAAGATATTCGCAAGCATAATATCATGCTGGCAGAACATTCAAGAGCGATCATTAAACTTGCGGAGAATGTAGATTCTTTTTCGGCTTATGATGAACGAATCACTTCTTTAGAAAAAAAAGTTTTTAAAAAGTAATAATAGTATTCTATTTAAAATGGAAAAATTTATAACAATACAGTCAAGCGTTGTACCTCTTCCAATCGAAGATGTAGATACTGATCAGATTATACCTGCCCGTTTCTTAAAGGCAACAACAAAAGAAGGTTTCGGAAAAAGTTTATTCTGTGACTGGAGATATGATGAAAACAATAATCCAAAACCGGATTTTGTGATGAACAATCCGGCTTACAGTGGACAAATTCTTGTAGCGGGAAAAAACTTTGGATGTGGTTCTTCACGTGAACATGCTGCCTGGGCTATTGGTGATGCTGGTTTCCGTGTGGTAGTATCTTCGTTCTTTGCCGATATCTTCCGTGGAAATGCCCTGAACAATGGTATTCTTCCGGTACAAGTATCAGACGCTTTCCTTAAAAGCATTTTTGATGCTGTTGCAAAGAATCCAAAGCAAGAACTGAATATTGATTTAGTGAACCAAGTAATTTCAATTACAGGAACGGATCTGAAAGAAAGTTTTGCAATCAATGAATACAAAAAAACGTGTCTGATCAATGGTTACGATGATATCGACTATGTACTGAGCATAAAAGATAAAATTGAAGCGTATGAGAAGACGTCGAAGTATCTTGATTTGCTGAAAGCCTAAGGCTTAATGACTAAAGCTTTTTGCTCTAACGATTAGAATATAAGATAGTATGATTAGGGATTTCTCAATCATACTTTAAGAAAGAAAACATAAGTAAGATATTTAAACCAAACAGGCCTTAGGCTTTAAGCTTTCGGCGTTTCGCTTATCATGGAAAAGAAGATTGCAGTATTAAAAGGTGATGGTATCGGTCCGGAAGTTACGGATCAGGCATTGAAAGTATTGAAAGCTGTTGAAAAAGCATTCGGACACAAATTTCATTATACAGAGGCTTTAGTAGGAGCTGTTGCGATCGATGCGACAGGAAATCCTTTTCCTGCTGAAACATTGAAAGTGTGTCAGGAATCAGACGCTATCTTATTTGGAGCGATTGGTCACCCGAAATATGATAACGATCCTAAAGCAAAAGTTCGTCCGGAACAAGGTTTGCTTGCTATGCGTAAGGCATTAGGTTTGTTCGCAAATATTCGTCCGGTAAATACATATAAAATATTAGAAAAGGCTTCACCTCTTCGTGCTGATCTTGTTCAGAATGTTGATTTCGTTGTATTCCGTGAATTAACAGGCGGGATTTATTTTGGTGCGCGCGGCCGCAGTGAAGATGGCAACATGGCTTTTGATACATGTACATATACGCGTGAAGAAATTCTGCGTATTTCAAAACTAGCTTTTGAATCAGCGCGTCTTCGTCGTAATCATGTTACGCTGGTAGATAAAGCAAACGTATTGGCTTCATCACGTCTTTGGAGAGAAGTAGTAAAAGAATATCATGCTGCAAACTTTCCGGATGTTACGTTGGATTTCATGTTTGTTGATAATGCAGCTATGAAAATCATTCAGCAGCCTGCATTCTTTGACGTTGTCTTAACGGAAAATATGTTTGGCGATATTATTACAGATGAAGCTTCTGTTATTACAGGTTCAATGGGTATGTTACCTTCTGCATCAGTCGGAAGTGTAGTAGCTTTATTCGAACCTATTCACGGATCCTATCCGGAAGGAGCAGGTTTAAACATTGCTAACCCGAATGGAGCAATCCTCTCTGCTGCGATGTTACTTGAAACTTCATTCGGTTTACTTACGGAAGCAAAAGCTATTCGCCGTGCTGTTGAACAAGCAATGGAAGATGGAATTTTAACCATCGACGTTCGTCGTGAGAAACCAAATTCAACTACTGAGGTAGGAGATTATGTTGCGAAATTAGTAGAAAGTAAAGCAGTTGTTGAAGCTTAATCCAGAAGTATTGTGAGCACAGAATTAAATAAATACAGTAAATTATTAACGCAAAATCCATCTCAGCCAGCTTCTCAGGCAATGATGTATGGAGCTGGATTTACTGATGAGGATATGAAAAAGCCAATTGTTGGAATTGGCAGTACAGGTTTCGATGGGAATACGTGCAATATGCACTTGAACATTCTTGCCGGACAGGTAAAAGGAAGCATTACACGCAACAATATGGTTGGACTCGGTTTCAACACGATTGGGGTGAGTGATGGAATTTCAATGGGTACGGAAGGAATGCGTTATTCATTGGTATCGCGCGAAGTGATTGCAGATTCAATAGAAACAATCTGCGCGGCACATTATTACGATGGCTTGATTACTGTTGTAGGTTGTGATAAAAACATGCCTGGTGCTTTAATCGCTATGGCACGATTGAATAGACCAGCCATTATGGTATATGGCGGGACGATCCACTCCGGACATTACAAAGGAGAAAAACTGAATATCGTTTCTGCCTTTGAAGCTTTAGGTAAAAAAGTTGCCGGACAAATTTCAGAAGAAGACTATCAAGGTGTCATTAAAAATGCTTGTCCGGGTGCCGGTGCTTGCGGTGGTATGTATACTGCTAATACGATGGCGGCTGCCATTGAAGCAATGGGATTAACACTTCCGTATTCTTCTACAGCTCCAGCAACCAGCGAAAAGAAAAAAGCAGAAACAATAGCGGTTGGACAGGCAATGATGTTGTTACTGGAAAGAGATTTAAAACCACGTGATATCATGACTATCGAAGCATTTGAAAATGCAATGAGAGTTATTATGGTATTAGGTGGTTCTACAAATGCAGTAATGCATTTAATCGCCATAGCAAAAGCTACAGGTGTGAAGTTAACGATTGATGACTTTCAACGTATCAGCGATACAACACCATTACTAGCGGATTTAAAACCTAGTGGTAAATACATGATGGAAGATATGGATGCCATTGGTGGTGTACCTTCCGTAATGCGTTTGTTAGCAAAACATAACTTGCTTCACTTGGATTGTATGACTGTGACTGGTAAAACAGTAGGTGAAAATCTAAAAGAAGCTCAGGACTTACCTGCTGGTCAGGATCTGATGTATCCATGGGAACATCCGCTCAAACAGACAGGCCATTTGCAGATTCTATACGGTAATCTTGCACCGGATGGATCTGTCGCTAAAATTACAGGCAAAGAAGGTACTTATTTTGAAGGACCGGCCAGAGTTTATGATTCAGAAGAAGCCGTAAACAAGGGACTTGAAGCCAACGAAGTAAAAGCAGGTGAAGTTATTGTCATCCGCTATGTTGGGCCTAAGGGTGGACCGGGTATGCCTGAAATGTTGAAACCAACAGCTTTGTTGATGGGACTTGGTTTGGGTAATGAGTGTGCTTTGATTACGGATGGACGTTTCTCCGGCGGTACGCATGGCTTTGTGGTAGGTCATATAACACCGGAAGCTATAGACGGCGGAACCATCGGATTGGTTCAGAACGGAGATATTGTTAGAATAGATGCAGTGAACAGAATACTGGAAGTAAAAGTATCTGATGAAGAATTGGCAAAACGCCGTGCTGCATGGATTAAACCTGCTTACCGAGCTACAGCAGGAGTATTGTATAAATATTTAAAATCAGTAGCTTCTGCATCTGAAGGATGCGTAACCGATAATTAATTAAAAAGCCAGCTTTATGAAGCCGAAGATTAAATTAAGAGGAGCCGAGTACATTGTTCGCATCATCGAATTGTTAGATGCGCGTGACCTTTTTGCCTATCCGGGCGGTGCTATTTTGCCAATCTATGATGCGCTTGCTTATAGCAGCCTTAATTGTGTCCTGGTCCGTCACGAACAGGGAGCATCATTCATGGCAAACGGTTATGCACGCGTCAGTGGCAGACCTGGCTTTTGCCTGGCAACTTCGGGGCCTGGTGCAACCAATTTAGTTACCGGTATTGCTGATGCATATGCAGACAGCATTCCGATGATTGCTATCACTGGACAAGTAGCCTTGCACTTGATCGGTTCGGATGCTTTCCAGGAAACAGATATTACAGGTATTTGCATACCGATTACTAAAAAGACATATCTGATAACGGATCTTTCCAATGCAGCGGATATCTTCCGTGAAGCATACAGAGTATCTATCAGCGGTCGTCCTGGTCCGGTATTGATTGATGTGCCAAGAAGCATACAGGGAGAATATGTTGAACTGGATGAAGATTGGGAAAATCATTTCACAAAACCGGAACGTGAAATAACAAACAAATTCAGCGATAAGGATATTGCTGCTGCAGTTGAATTATTTAAAAATGCAGAGCGTCCATTAATTCTTTGCGGACATGGTGTTTTATTGTCCAGAGCATGGGATGAACTGAGAAGCTTTGTACATCGTGAAAACATTCCGGTTATATCAACAATCCTTGGTATCGGCGCTATGGAACACGATGATCCATTGTACTTCCAGTGGTTGGGTATGCATGGAATGAAATACTGTAATGATGCTGTACAGGAAGCTGATTTGATTGTTGCCTGGGGTATACGTTTCGATGATCGTATTACTGGTAAACTGGCTGACTTTGCTCCAAAGGCAAAAGTCATGCATGTAGATATCGACAGAAGCGAATCCAGCAAGAATGTTAAAACAGATGTGTTTATCAACGGAGATTTAAAAACTGTTATTGATCGCATGCCGGATACACGTACGGAGCACAATACACGCGATCGTGCAGATTGGGTTTCCAAACTAAACGATGCACGCGAAGAATATCCATTACAGGAAGCGGATTACAGCAAGTTCACGCAGATATCAGCCATTCAATTGTTGGATGAGATGCTGGATAGAACAGCCGTTGTTTCTACCGATGTGGGTCAACATCAAATGTGGGCGGCACAATACTGTCAGCGTTTGAAACCAAATCACTTTTTAACTTCAGGTGGACTTGGAGCCATGGGCTTTGGATTGCCAGCTGCCATGGGTGCGCAAGCAGCATTGCCATTTAATGATGTATGGTGTATTTCCGGAGATGGTTCGTTTCAGATGAATATGCAGGAATTGATTACCTGCGTTCAGGAAAAATGGCCGGTGAAGATATTGATCCTGGATAATAATTATCTTGGCATGGTTCGTCAGTGGCAGGAACAATTCTATTCCAAAAACTATAGCGGCGTTAATTTATTGAATCCGGATTTTGTGATGCTGGCAAAGGCCTGTGGCATGGAGGGTTGTTATGTAGATACGACAGATGATCTTAAAAAAGCAATCCAAACAGCACACGATCATAAAGGACCGTATTTAATACATGCACACGTAATGAAGGAAGAGAATGTATTGCCAATGGTAGCTCCTGGTACTTCATTGTCTGAAACAATTTATTACCCTGCCAAAGCACAGGCGGAAAAAGTAACGAAGTAATTATATTATTAGAATATGGTTTATAGGAAAGACAGTTCGTATGAGCTGTCTTTTTTTGTTAGCAGGGAATTTACAAATAATTCAAATTTGATAAACGATTTTTCTACGAAGCATTTCGTTGCTCCTCGCCAAAAGGTTCACAGTAGTGAAAATGATTCAACACCATTTCAATGGCTAGCTTCATTGCTTCATTAATGGGATATTGCTTAAGCGTTAAGTGATAATCGATATTCGTTAGTTCATTATAGTAGTTTGAAACGAATGGAACAGCCATGCCTTGCTGAGCTTTTAATTCAATGGATTCATAAGCTTCAGCGTGTTGCGTTTTTATTTCCTTGCAAGCAAGCAAAGCAGGGGCTCCAATTTTATTTCGTGTAAACGAAAAACCAAACAAGCGACAAATAAGTGCCCGATATTGATAATCGGAGCAGCCGCCTTTTTTCGTAATAGTATTTGTTGGATCAAATAAAATGCAACTGGGATTTATATTGCTTAATAGTCGGTCGTACATTTCCTCTGCTTTGTTTTCTTTATATAAATGAAAGGCAAAGGGCAGCAGCTCCAGAATGGTCGTTTCTACGTTTGGTGAATGACAGCATTTATTGCATCCGGATATACAAGAATATTTTGCTTGTGTTTGGAAAGAGGTCAGCTCAATATCCAGGGCTTTATAAAATGCTTCAACCTGAATGACTGTATCTTCAATATAAGACATACGTTTTGGTGTAAATTGTTAGGTAATTCCACACCGAAAAATAAACGGAGACTCTGGCTGCTATAAGGTAGTTCTATTAATTGGGATTTAGGTATTTAGTTACTAGGTACTAGTTATTAGTTTCCAGATTGTGAAGATTGTCTATTTTCATAAGCATCATAATACGGTCAAGGTTGATATGTTAATAGCCAAGATAAAATAAAAAAAGACAATCCTTTCGAACTGTCTTCTTTATGCCTAGAACCTAGCAACTAAAATCTGTCAACTACTCTTACCAATCAGATTTATTGGCCGGATCGTTCTGATATTCTTTCACAACGCGCTTTAGGTCGTTAGTTATTGCAACCAGATTTGAATTTGTTTTATTCTTTATAAGAACCCATGACTTACTGGTCATTTTTGTTGAACCACAATCCGGGTTTACATTTTCAAGTTTGCCACCGTTTGCTTTTGTCTTTATGTCACCCGTATGTACAAAATCCGTAGCTATATAGCGGTATTTTCCTTCTTTAATGAAAACAGAGAGCGTAAAGGCAACAGAACCTTTTTCTGTACTACTACCATTTATATTTGGATATTCTACTGGTGTAGAGCATTGATATACTAATTTATCAGCAGTTTCTTCTTTCAGCGTATAGCCTTGTTTGGTCGCCCAATCTTTAATTACTTTTATAACATCAGCTGGTTTAACACCGCTGGCATCCACTACTTCAAGGAATGTGATTTTGCCGGTTCCTTGGTCTGTTGGTAAATTTTGAGCAAACAGACTTGCACTAAGTCCGAAAGCGATAATAATGCTTAATACTATTTTGTTCATACTTACGGTTTTTTGTATGATAATAATACTGAATAATTTTTAGAAATATAAATCCTTTGAACACATTTGTTTTTATAAGTCACTATTTACTATAACAATTTTATTGCTAATAAGGTGAGCCATTGAATGGATACCCTTTCTTATCAAAAAAATCAATGGATAGTAAACAAAGAACAAACGTATGTACTCTTTTTATCAATAATAGCTATAAAAGACCGTTTGGAATGAGTATTTTTACTAATACTGACGACCCTCCTGTTTTGAACAAGTGAAATAGGCTTGTTTTCAAAGCATCTTTATGAAACCTCCAAAATTTCTTGTCCCTTCCAATTCGTTTTTTTCTGAATTACGAAAACGCATCAATCAACACTTTGTTGAAATAAAATCAAAGCCAACCGGCAATATTCATCTGTACATAAAAGCGATGATTCTGATAGTAAGCTTTACTGGATTGTATACACACCTCGTTTTTTTTACTTCTGGTTACGTATTCATTAGTTTATTGGAATGTATGATATTGGGCGCTTTAACGTCAGCGATTGGCTTCAATATTATGCATGATGGAGCTCATGGCAGTTTTAGCAAAAAAATGTGGTTGAATGAACTGGCCGGCTTATCTCTAAATATGTTTGGCGCCAATGTATTTATGTGGAAGACCAAACATAATGTTGTTCACCATACTTATACTAACATAGAAGGTATGGATGATGATATAAACGCGAAGCCTTTTTTGCGATTATGCGACACACAGAAAAAATATAAAATACATCGCTTTCAGCATTTATATTTCTGGATGGTGTATTCCTTCTTATACTTATACTGGATATTCTTTACGGATTACAAAAAATACTTCACACAAAAAGTAGGAGATATTCCAATAAAGAAAATGGTCTTGTCCGATCATTTATCCTTTTGGGCATTTAAATTGACACACATTATCTTGTTTATTGCCATTCCCATATATATGGTTGGTATTATACCCTGGATCATTGGATTTTTGACCTATGCCTTATTTACGGGTTTTGTGTTGAGTCTCGTTTTTCAATTGGCCCATACGGTTGAAGACACACATTTCCCGGGAGTCAATATGGCAACTGGAGTTTTAGAAGATGAATGGGCGGTTCACCAACTTAAAACCACTGCTAATTTTGCCACTACAAACAAAATCGTTTCCTGGTTTACCGGAGGCTTGAATTTCCAGATCGAACATCATTTATTCCCTCATATATCTCATATTCATTATCCTGCTATTAGTGCAATCGTTAAACAGGTTTGCCTTGAATATGATATAACATACATAGAGTTCCCCAAAGTGCGTTTCGCAGTTGCCTCACACATATTGCATTTGAAGCAAATGGGAATGCAGTAAATAGTCTTGCTGATCAATGTTGATTTAGCTTTTGTTCAGTAATTTATTTTCTGCTTTTAATTCTGCTAAGCGATACATCTGTAATTCCAAGGTAGCTGGCTATATGTCTTTGTGGAACCCGCATAAAAATATAAGGTCTGGTATTGATCAGGTTATTGTATCTTTTCTGAGGAGTATCCTGCATATAAGATAGTAATTGCGAGGAATAAAATACCAAACCGTTCAACATGATCTGTTGACTGATCTCCTGCATTTCAGGCTTTTTTTCAATGAGCTGAGCCAGCATATTCTTTGTTAAATAAAAAGCATTAACAGGCTCAACAGTTTCAATGAAAAAACGGCTTGGTTTATCAATGAAAAAACTTTCTACAGAGGTAAACAATTCATTTTCAAAAAAAAATTGAAATGTAATGTCTTTTTCATCCTGAATATAACCTAGACGAACGCTTCCGGATTGAATAATAAATATTTTATCAGAAATCTCGCCTTCGTTCAGCAACCTGGATTTCGCAGGTGCTGCAATTTTATTCAAAAAAGGTTCATAATTTTTCCAATCGATTTTCAAATCTGATAAATGGCCAAGCGGTTGATTTAACATGGTACTGTTAATTAAAAACTGAATTATAGAAGTTCCAAAGCTGTTTTGAAGGTACTATCTAAATTGTTATTTCAAAAATATTCAATGACTTTCTTCAACCAGTGAAAATACGGAGTGAGAAAATCATAAAATATAAAAGCCTGGTATACAAATATGTATACCAGGCTTTTGTGCAAATTTCGAAACAATCGTTAGGCTACTTCCAAACTGTATTTCTTCAAAACTTTATAATGTGATCCTAAAGCAGAGAAAAATGTGTCGTTGTATAAATAGGGAACATTCATTGATTCTGCTGTTTCCTTTACAATTTTAGAAATAACAGGATAATGTATGTGGCAAATTTTAGGGAATAAGTGATGTTCTACCTGGAAGTTCAATCCACCGCAAATAAAACTTGTTAAAAAAGAATCCATACCAAAATTGGCGGTAGTTCTCATTTGATGCACAGCCCAAGCCTCTTCAATGTTTCCAGCTTCGTTTGGTTCCGGAAAAGAGGTTTCTTCAACAACGTGTGCCAGCTGGAATACTAAACCAAGGGTTAATCCCATTGCAAAGTGCATGGCTAGAAAACCAATGATAAATTGCCACCATGTAATAGGTAATACAACTAATGGGATTACTATGAAAATGGTATAGTTAACGGCTTTGAAAAAGAATAATTCAAAATAATCTCTGAAGGTATAGTGTTTGGTTTCGTGCTGTCCGATTTTATCCTGAAACATTTTCATGAAATCTTTGCGGAACACCCAAGCAATACTTGCTAAGCCATATAAAAACATAGCATATAGATGTTGATAGCGCTGAAGTTTTGATTTTTTATCACCAGCGGTAAGCCTTACCAATCCTGGTGCGATGATTAAATCTTCATCATGATCTTCAATATTGGTGAAGGTATGATGCACAATATTATGACTAATCACCCATACCGAAATATTTGCACCTAAAATATTAAAGGTATATGCTAATAAGTTATTAACCCATTCTTTTGATGAATAAGATCCATGCATGGCATCATGAGAAATGTTAAATGCCGATGCAGCCTTGAAGAAGCCAAGTAGCATCGCAAGAATCAACATAACTCCTAATGAAAACTGATTTGAAAGAATCAGTCCATACAATATCCAAACACCCCCGAAGAAAAAGATGCTTTTAAAGATCATCAATGCGTTGGCATTTTTTGATAGGTTATTTTCTTTAAAATATTGGTCAACATTCTTTTTTACAGTTGCAAAAAATTGTGAACCTTCTTTGTCAATAAATTTAAGACGAGTTGTAGCTGACATCTTATAGAAATATGGATTGTTAAATTAATACACTTTTATAATAGCTAACAATTTACGACAAAAGCTTGAAGGATCTATGATATATGTAAATAATTATAACATCCTGCCAGTTTAAAAAAATCATAACTAGCTGATTTTATGGGTATAATCCATTTCATGATATCAATCATTGAATTTAGAGCATGAAAGCAATGTTATGTTTGTGTAAACATTAATTAAGAAGATCCATTCTCTTATTAAGAGTATATTTGTATTCAAAGAGTAAGACAGATTCTGGAAAGATTAAACATATAGGTTTTATATCATGAAGAAGAAAATACTAATGATTCTTGCATCTGAAAAATTCAGAGATATAGAATATCTGGTTCCGAAAGCTTTTTTTGAACAGTCAGGTTTTGAGGTTCGAACCGCTTCATCAACTAAAAAGTCTATTGGCCGATTTGGCTACACCGTTGATAATGATTTATTACTTAGCGAAGTTCAAGTTTCTGATTTTAGTGGTATTTATATGGTTGGTGGAGGCGGTTCGCTTCAATATCTTGAAAACCGGGAAGCCCAAAAATTATTTGAATCATTTCTAGATCAAAATAAACCTATAGCGGCTATCTGTGCTGCACCCAGAAACTTTCTTAGCTGGGGATTTTTAAATGGAAAAATCGCAACGGGCTTTGATGCCGATGGTGAATTTTCAGAAATGGCTCTTAAATACGGGGCAGAGCCTTTACCGCAAGAAGCAGTAGTAGTCGATGGGATGATACTAACGGCCAATGGTCCGGAAGCAGCTGAGCAAAGTGCTATTGAATATATGAAGTTACTTAAATCGTATAATTAAGATAGCATAAAAATCTTTTTTGAATCTTCTAAACGCTTCTGATGTCTATAATAATTGATGTTCCTGCACATATACTGTACGAGGATCCTTATATACTTCTAATAAATAAACCATGCAGTTTAATGGTGGAGCCGGACAGAAACGGGCATCCTAACTTATTACAGCAGGTACAGAAATACATTCGAACTTCTATACATCCGAATAAGGAAGTTTATGCACAGCACGTACATCGTCTGGATAGACCTGTTAGTGGCGTGGTATTATTTGCCAAAAAGAAATCTGTATTAAAGGATTTGAGCGAACAGTTTGCTCAGCGCACGATTAAAAAGCAATACCAGGCATTAACCGTTTCAGCACCGATTCAATCCTCAGGGACACTTGAGAATTGGTTGTTTAAGGATACTAAAAATAAAAAAGCAGTTATTTATAATGAAGCGAGACCGGATTCAGATAAGGTTTCTTTGGGTTATACCAGCACTTCTTATACGGAAGAATTTACTCTATGGAATATAAATCTTCATACCGGTAAATACCATCAGATAAGGGCTCAGTTGGGAGCAATCGGCTGTTCCATACTTGGAGATGTTCTGTATGGTTCTGAATTTAATTACGCTCCTAATGCAATAGCACTTCATGCGTATGCACTTGAATTTATGCATCCCAATACAAAAGAACTAATGCGCATTGAGGCAAAGCCTGCCTGGGGATTTAAGGGAATGGTGTAAAGGTTCTAAGTGTTAAGTAATAAGTTTTAAGAATGCTACTAGTTTAGTATTTGGTTATTTTACCATTAATCGGTCGGACGGACAAAAAAGCCGTCTGACCGATCGTCCATAACACCAGCGTCAGTTCATTTTATAATCTTCACATATATTACTCTTATGGTAAGGCTTTTCAATATCGTATTATAACCTGCCGTCAGACCGCTTTTTCTGGCGGTCCGACGGCTTGCTTGTTACAAACTTTAAAGAGTGCTCGTTTGGAATTTGGTTTTTGTTATTTGGAATTTACCCAAAGGAGGGTTTCATTATTGCACTAACACGAATGCGCCCCAATAATAAGGATCTTTATACACGGCTTTCAATTCGTTCTGCGCCGCTTTAAACGCTTTCTGTTTATCGTTTAATAATAAATAATTTTTATAGAAACTGCTCATCAACTTTTGAGTGGCTTCATCATTTACTTTCCATAGACTCATCATGATGGCATCTACTCCTGCTACTAAAAACGCACGTTGCAGACCATATACACCTTCTCCGTTTTTAACATCGCCTAATCCGGTTTCGCAAGCGCTAAGCACAACAATCTCTGTTTGATCGAGGTTCAGATTCATTGCTTCGTAAGCAGTCAAGATTCCAAACTCTGATTTGCCATCAATAGCTTCTTCTGCATTTGCCAGTAATATTCCGGAACGCAGCATTGGATTGGCCGATGAACGATTGGATTCGATACCCATCGTTTTATCACTGCCTTCGGCTTCTTTTACAAAGAAACCATGCGTTGCAATATGAAGTATCTTTGGATTATTAACCTTTCGGATATTTTGTTCAGAGGCATCTTTCTGAACATATGTGGTTACTTTATAGCTCTTCCCTGTTAATTGTAGACGAACACTTTCAATTTCCACTTTTGTACCCGGCAATGCGGCCACACTGCCACCTGTTCCGAATACGGGATTACCTATTAAAGTTGCTGTTAGAGCTACAGGTTTGGTAGTAGTAGTTTTAAGTTTTAATATGTCTTTTGTATTAGATACCAATATAAAATTCCTTTTATCCAATAAGTATTTACCATCCGGGGTGCGAAGAGTACTAAGATTAATCTGGCTATAAATTCCGTCCATGGAAACGTATATAGATTTCTTTGCGCCACATAAGTTGTCTATTTTCTCCCAATATTGGCTGTACGACATGTCATCAGAGGTTTTCCCATGAATGGAATTTCTGTAATAGGAGAAATATCGCTTCTCTAATTGATTGCCGTTTTTCAAAACAACAATCTGTGGTTGATTCATCTCTTTCGTTAAAACAAGTCCAGCATAATAAATAGTATCAGTCTGTTTTCTATTAAACTTATTGATATGAATAAGCTCAACCGCTGCATCATCCGGCCCAAGGGCTGTTTGTATATCTTTCCATGTTACCGATGAAATGGAATATCCGGATCGGAATATATTAGATTGTTCGGATAATTTTTTTTCTTTTGTATTGGTTGCATCCTCCAGCGAATCAAGATTAATTTTTTGTTCTGTTAAATCGGATTTTGATAATGCGTATAATCTTGAAAGGTTTTCTTTGGCATCCATCCACTCCTGATATTCTTTTATTAACTCTTTGTCGCCACTGCTTAATATTTGTTGGCGGATTTTACTACTTGAGTTTAGCAGCAAGGCCTTTGTCGATAATTGATAATTGTAAAGGATTCCGGTCAAGTCTGGATTCTGTTCATAGGATTCAGCCACAAAGGCAGCATAATGTTCGAAATGCGGATGCATTTTATCCCAGAAACGGGCTTTTTCAGCTTCACTTAGCGGAGCAAAATACTCATTGATCAGCATCATGTCCTCATCCAATACAGCTTTAAAACCAGTAGCTGCGTCAGCTATTTTATTATTCTGCCAATCCAGAATAGCAATGGACTCTTTGGTTTCGAGTGTTGCTGGGTGTTTCTCACCCAACACCGAAGTCCGAATGGATAATGCTTTATTGAGATTCGTGTAGGCTTCTGCCGATTTGTTATTTATTCTATAGTAATTACCTAAGTTGTTTAATACCGATGCATAGGAGGGATGATTTGCTCCGAATTTTTTAAGATAAATATCCGCTGCTTTCTTTAAGAGACTCTCAACTTCTGTAGTCTTGTTCATCAGCATAAACAATTCTGCCTCCAGATTCAGTAAATGTGCATAGTCCGGATGACTTGTCCCCAAACGTTGTTCCTTAATCTGAATGGCCTTTTTGTAAATGGTTTCTGCTTGTTCATATTTGCCCATTTCCTGATACAGCAAAGCCTGGTTAATAAGTAGCCGTTGGTAATTCGTCGATTTCTCCGTCATTACTTCAGCGGCAATCTTAATGGCTTCTTCTAATAAATGTTCCGCTTGTGTAAAGCGACCCATTTCTTCAAAAAGCATTGCCTGATTGTTTAGCGTTATTGCATAAGCCGCTGATTTTTTACCTGGATTAACTTCGCTTAGCTGAATTGCCTGATTGAGTAATTTTTCAGATTCCGAATATTTCCCCATATCCTTGTATAACACACCAATATTATTGACTGCGGCTGAGTTGGCAATTGTAGCTGTTGCCTTATTTCTTTGAATTAAGTCCAGAGCTTTTTTATCATACTCTTCAGCTTTACCATAGCGGCCCATTGTCTGGTATAACAGGCCTAAATTGGCAAGTACTTTTCCATAATAATCTTCAGAAGAATCGCTGATACTTTCATAAATCCGCAAGGCACTGAGAAAAGATGTTTCTGCAGCTGTAAATTTATTTGAAGCATACATCATTTGACCTACCTCATTGTATTTCTCCGCTTCCTCCGCCTTCGTTGTAGTTTCTCCGGCACTTTGTTTCAGATAATCTGAAAACAGTTTCTTGTTTCTCTGCCATTTTTCCTCGTTTTCATATAAACCCGCATCATCACTCAACGATATGGCATAGTTAAAACTAGTAGTATCATATTCAGCCTTACTTTTATCCAGATGATGGGCGGCAGCTTTCTTTAATCCTTTTGATACATAGGGGTTATTTAAAACACCCATTGGATTGGGCATGCCGGGTATTTGAGAATAGCAGAAAACAGGAACAATCAATAGAATTAAAATATAAATATTTTTCATGGCAGACGACAATAAGAATGAAACAAAAAGGTCTTGAATTATTCAAATATTGTACAAATTAAGCGGATTTATAAATATGTAATAATTTGTTAAATTCAATATAACATTACATTTACGCCATTTTCTGATAATTTCCTTAAAATATGTTTAAACATTTCGTAAATAATATGTAAATTTAAAGTCTATGTCGCTTTAAATAGGTTTAAACCGAATTTCATTGGTACTATTTTAAGAATAAATTGTGACTTAGATAAAATAAAGCGTATGCAAATTCATATTTAGTGAATTTAAAATATATTTGAATACTGCCTGTCTATTTCCGCTCGCCGGAATATTTAAAAGTGTTTAAACCATAAATCAGAAATTGGTTTTACACAGTATATAGTTGTTGAATATTTCTGTTCTAGTTAATATAATAATAACAATTTAGTGTAAATGAGAGAGAACAATCAAACCGGTCTGTACGATTCTAGTTTCGAGCATGACTCATGCGGAATTGGTTTTGTAGCCAACCTGAAAGGTAGAAAATCTCATGAAACAGTTGCAAATGCCCTTCATATGCTTGAGCGTATGGAACATAGGGGTGCGTGCGGTTGTGAGACCAACACCGGCGATGGTGCCGGTATACTTCTTCAGGTTCCCCACGAATTTTTCGTGGATGAATGTGTCAAGATCGGTATAAAATTGCCGGCATTTGGCGAGTATGGTGTGGGTATGGTTTTCTTTCCTAAGGAAGAAAAGCTAAAAGAAGAATGTCGAAAGATTTTTAACCGTCAGGCCGAGAAATTGGGCTTAGCGGTTTTAGGATATCGCGTTGTTCCTACCGATGATTCCATGATCGGTGATAGTGCCAAAGCCGTTGAACCTTGCGTAGAACAAGTATTTATTAAGCGTCCGGAAAGCGTTAAGGATATAGATACCTTTGAACGTAAATTATATGTTCTCCGCAATTATTCTACACGGATTGTTAAAGAAACTCTGAATAATCAGGTCGTAAATGAGCGTTTTTACTTCGCCTGTTTATCTTCCAGAACGATTATATATAAAGGTCAGTTAATGACTGCTCAGGTGAGACAATTCTATCCTGATCTTCAAAGAAAAGAAATTGTTTCTGCCTTAGCAGTAGTGCATTCCCGTTTCTCTACAAACACATTTCCTTCTTTCAAATTGGCGCAGCCTTTCCGATACATTGCGCACAATGGAGAGATTAATACTGTAAAAGGCAATGTAAACTGGATCAGAGCGCAGGAAGCACTATTAACATCTACGGTATTTACGAAGGAAGAAATTGAAATGCTTTTGCCGATCTGTGATCCGGGCAATTCTGATTCAGCCAACCTAGATAACGTGATCGAATTATTGGTATTAAGCGGTCGTTATCTACCTCAGGTGATGATGATGTTAATACCGGAAGCATGGGATGGCAACGAATCCATGTCTGAAGTAAAGCATGCATTCTACGAATACCATGCTGCTATGATGGAGCCTTGGGATGGTCCGGCTTCTATTTCATTTACCGATGGAAAAATTGTTGGTGCTACCTTAGATCGTAATGGTCTTCGTCCTTCACGCTGGTGCTTACTGGATGATGATACCGTAATCATGGCATCTGAAGTAGGAGTTCTTGATGTTGACCCTGCGAAAGTCGTTACCAAAGGTCGTTTACAGCCAGGTAAAATGTTCGTGGCAGATCTGGAGCAAGGACGTATTATCAGTGATGAAGAACTGAAAAATGATATCTGTTCCCGTAAGCCTTATGGCGAATGGCTGAAAAATAAAATAAAATTAAGCGAACAGCCGGAACCGCAGATTGCTTATCAGCAGCCTGATGAAATGGCATTGCTGAAAAAACAACAGGTATTCGGGTATACCTCCGAAGATTTACGTTTGATTATCGGTGAAATCGCAACAACTGCTTATGAGCCGCTTGGTTCCATGGGTATTGATACGCCACTTGCCATCCTGTCGGATCAGGCAATGCATTTATCCAGTTACTTCAAGCAATTGTTTGCTCAGGTAACGAACCCGCCAATCGATCCGATTCGTGAGCGCATGGTAATGTCATTGGTTTCTTATGTAGGAGGTTCATTGAATCTGCTGGATGAGTCGCCATATCACTGCCGTCAGGTAGAATTGCATCAGCCTGTTCTCACCAATAAAGATTTGGAAAAACTTCGCCAACTGGACGATAAACATTTTCAATCTAAATGTTTGGAAATATATTTTAAGGCAGATGAACAACCGGGAAGTCTTGAAAAAGCACTGAACCGCATTTGCAAATATGCAACCGATGCGGTTAATGATGGATATTCTATCATTGTATTATCCGATCGTAAAGTTGATAGCGGACATACTCCTATACCTTCCTTACTAGCTACAGCAGCGGTTCATCATCATTTGATACGCGAAGGCTTACGCGGTAAAGTTGGCATTGTAGTGGAATGCGGAGATGCTTGGGAAGTACATCACTTTGCAACATTGATCGGTTATGGTGCTTCGGCCATTAATCCTTACTTAGCGTTTGAAACCATTATTGGTATGAAACGCAGCGGTGAATTGCAAACAGATTTGCCAGAAGACAAACTGATTTATAACTTCATTAAAGCCATTGATAATGGATTGTTAAAAGTATTCTCTAAAATGGGAATTTCTACCTTACAATCGTATCAAGGTGCTCAGATATTTGAGGCATTAGGTATCAGCAATGAAGTAATCGATACGTATTTCGCGAACACTATTTCACGTATCGGTGGTTTAACACTGGATGGTATTGCAAAAGAATCCTTGATCAAACACGAACAAGCATATCCAAAAGTACCGGTTCCCCGTCCGAAACTGGAAGTAGGAGGAGTGTATCAATGGAAACGTCGCGGCGAATATCACATGTTTAATCCGCAAACGATTCACTTATTGCAACAAGCGTGTCGTAAAGGAGATTATCAGGTATTTAAAAAATATTCAAACCTGATTGACGATCAAAGTGTAAAAGCTTTAACATTACGTGGTTTATTAAAATTCAAACATACAAGAGAGTCTATTTCCATTGATGAAGTAGAGCCGGCAGAAAGTATCTTTAAGCGTTTCGCTACAGGTGCCATGTCCTTCGGTTCGATTTCTCATGAAGCGCACTCTACACTGGCGATTGCGATGAACCGTATTGGCGGTAAGTCAAACTCAGGTGAAGGTGGTGAAGATGAGATTCGTTTTGAGCGCAAGCCAAATGGCGATTGGGAGCGTTCTGCTATTAAACAGGTAGCTTCGGGTCGTTTCGGTGTTACCAGTTATTATCTGGCAAATGCAGACGAGTTACAGATTAAAATGGCTCAGGGAGCTAAGCCGGGTGAAGGTGGGCAATTACCAGGACACAAAGTAGATGATTGGATCGGACGTGTACGTCACTCTACGCCGGGTGTTGGTTTAATTTCCCCACCTCCGCATCACGATATTTATTCCATTGAAGATTTAGCACAATTGATTTTCGATTTGAAAAATTCAAATCCTAAAGCACGCGTAAGTGTGAAACTTGTTTCTGAAGCAGGTGTTGGTACTATTGCTGCCGGTGTAAGTAAGGCGCATGCGGATTTAGTATTGATTGCCGGCCATGATGGAGGAACAGGTGCTTCACCAATCAGTTCGATTCGTCATGCTGGTTTGCCTTGGGAACTTGGATTAGCAGAAGCACATCAGACCTTGGTTAAAAATAAATTAAGAAGCCGTATCACCGTTCAGACCGATGGGCAGATTCGTACAGGAAAAGATCTTGTCGTAGCTGCTTTATTAGGTGCGGAAGAATTTGGTGTTGCTACAGCGGCATTGGTTTCTGTAGGTTGTATTATGATGCGCAAGTGTCATTTGAATACCTGTCCGGTTGGTGTTGCTACACAGAATAAAGAGCTTCGTTCCTTATTCAGTGGTGAGCCTGAACATGTAGTGAATATGTTTACGTTCCTTGCTCAGGAAATGAGAGAGATCATGGCTGAATTAGGATACAAAACAGTTAATGAAATGATTGGCCAGGTTCAGAATCTGGAGAAACGTACAGATCTGAAACATTGGAAATTCAAAGATCTTGATCTTAGCAAGATTTTGTATAAAGAACCAGCTGGTCCTGAAGTAGGCTTATATAAAACCGAAGCACAGGATCATGGTATCGATGCTATCCTTGATTTGATATTAATCAGAGATGCGAAACTAGCACTTGATTTTGCAGAGAAAGTAAGCGGAGAATTCCGGATTGAAAACCTGGATCGTGCAGTAGGAACCATGTTGTCTTACGAAGTTTCAAATAAATACAAAGGAGTAGGTTTACCGGAAGGTACGATACAATATAAATTCACTGGTTCAGCCGGACAAAGTTTTGGAGCATTCCTTGCACCCGGAATTCAGTTCGAATTGGAAGGTGAAGCAAATGATTACTTCGGAAAAGGTTTATCCGGTGGTAAGTTGATTCTGTATCCTTCGAAACAAGCAACGTTTAAAGCTAGTGAAAACATCATTGTAGGTAACGTTGCCTTCTACGGAGCAACCAATGGTGAATCATACATCAGAGGTCAAGCGGGAGAGCGTTTCTGCGTTCGTAACTCAGGCGTAAAGGCTGTTGTTGAAGGTGTAGGTGATCACGGTTGTGAATACATGACTGGTGGTGTTGCTGTTATCTTAGGTGAAACAGGCCGTAACTTTGCAGCTGGTATGAGTGGTGGTGTTGCTTATGTATATGATAAGTCGAAAAACTTCCCTGCTCGTTGCAACATGGAGATGATTGATTTTGATGTATTAGATGATGAAGATATTCAGATATTAAAATCATTAATCGAAAATCAATTGACATATACGGGAAGCGATATAGCTCAGGCAATCCTGAATGATTGGGATAAAGCGGTGAAAGATTTCGTGAAAGTAATGCCAAGAGATTATAAAGCAGTATTATTAAAAAGAAAACAAAGTCAAGGAAATAAGGAGGCCGTAATCAATGGGTAAGCCAACGGGATTTATGGAATTTGGCAGGGAACTGCCCGGAAAAAGAGATCCGAAAGAACGTCTGAAGGACTACAAAGAACTGTATCTGGACTTTTCAGCGACTCAGATAAAAAATCAGGCAGCACGTTGTATGAACTGCGGTGTTCCCTTTTGTCACAGTGGTTGTCCGCTTGGTAATATTATACCGGAATTTAACGATGCGGTGTACAGAAATGATTGGGAAGAAGCTGCAGAGATTCTTTTCTCTACGAATAACTTCCCTGAGTTTACGGGACGAATTTGTCCGGCACCATGCGAAGCATCTTGTGTACTTGGTATCAACAAGCCTCCGGTGACAATTGAGAACATCGAGAAGAGTATTGTGGAAACGGCTTTTGAAAAAGGAATATTAAAAGCAAATCCTCCTAAAACTCGAACAGGCAAAACCGTTGCGGTTGTTGGTTCAGGCCCGGCAGGTCTTGCGGCAGCAGCTCAGTTGAATAGTGCGGGTCATACCGTTACCGTATTTGAACGTGCTGATCAGATCGGTGGTTTGTTGCGTTATGGTATTCCGGATTTCAAATTGGAAAAATGGGTTATTGATCGCCGTATTAAATTAATGGAAGAAGAAGGTGTTATATTCAAAACGAATGTAAATGTCGGCGTAACCATTAAGGCAAAAGAAATCGTAAATAGTTTTGATGCGGTTGTGTTAACAGGAGGATCAACAGTTGGTCGTGATCTGAATATTCCTGGCAGACAATTCAAGGGTGTTCATTTTGCAATGGAATTCCTGAGTCAGCAAAACAAACGCGTTGCCAATATTGATCGCTCTGTCGATCATACAGGTGAAGGATATAAAAATGGCGAATTACTGGCTACAGGTAAGAATGTAGTAGTAATCGGTGGTGGTGATACGGGTTCAGATTGTGTAGGTACTTCAAACCGTCATGGTGCGAAGAGTGTGCTGCAATTTGAATTGATGCCGAAACCCCCTGAAAGCAAAAACGATCAGACACCTTGGCCGAACTGGCCTATGATCTTACGTACCTCTACTTCACATGAAGAAGGCTGCGATCGTCTATGGTCCATTACTACAAAAGAATTTGTTGGTGATGAAAACGGGAACCTTACAGGATTGAAAATTGCTGAAATGGGTTGGCTAACTCCTGCTGACAGTAAACTTCCGAAATATCAGGAATTGCCTGGTACAGAAAGAATCATTCCGTGTGAATTAACCTTGTTGGCTATGGGCTTCCTGCATCCGCAGCATGCTGGCATGCTGAATGAATTGGGTGTTGAATACGATGAGCGTGGCAATATCAAAGCAAATGCTCAGTATCAGACAACAGTAGATAAAGTCTTTACCGCAGGAGATATGAGAAGAGGTCAGTCATTGGTTGTATGGGCCATCTCCGAAGGTCGTGAGGCAGCACGTAATGTAGATATGTTCTTGATGGGTGAAACAAGCCTGGAAGCAAAAGATCATGGCATGCTGGATACGGTGTATGTATAGTATTTAGAATCTATTTCTATATTGAACACGCCCCGGAGAAATTCGGGGCGTTTTTTGTCTGAACGGTGATTTATTTGATTTTTATGATTGAATCACTATAGAAATTATTTACCGGAATAAACAGACAATAATTGGCTAATTAATAGAGCTTGGTTAATTCCTAAAACAACAGGTAACTTTTTTCGTAAGTACACTAAAATCCCAACTGGTTTTAATACGAGTATTTTTGTACATTTAGTTAAACAATTGGACTATGATAACTAAAACACAGCTTATTAGTACACTTGACAATTTACCAGAGAATTTAACAATTGATCAAGTTATTGAGCATATTATCTTTGTTGAAAAGGTTCAAAAGGGACTTGATGATTCTGAAAAAGGGAATTTGAATACAAAAGATGAAGCGAGGGCTAAATTATCAAAATGGTTAAAGTAATCTGGACCGATAATGCCATTCAGGATTTGAATGATATTGGTACTTATATTGCTAAAGATTCTGTTCGCTATGCAGAATTAACAGTTTCAGAACTTTTTGAATCAGTAGATATACTTGAAGATTATCCAAATGTTGGTAACCTTGTTCAGGAATTCAGAGATGAAAATTTCAGGCAAATTATAAAGGGAAATTACAGAATTGTATATTAACGAGTCGATGAATATACAATTCATATTTTGACGGTGCATAATTGCGCCAGACTTATTACAAACAATTCTTCTTTTAAATAAATATACGGCTGGTAGGATTTGATCATAAAATGAAGCCTTGCAATTAGTCGCGGCTAGAGTAAAAAATTTTAGTCACCAATAAAAAATTAGTTGTTCAAGTCTCATTTTTATGAAGCTTTATTTTTTCAGCAGCTTATTATAAGCTTCCACAGCGCAATTTTTTAGCTTTCCTATAATCAATTTGTTCCATCAATTGCATAACAATTCTTAGCTGTATTCTTCTTAATTCTTCATTTTTTGATTCCAACAAAATGCCATATATTGCAACTATATTTCAGTTGCAATCGTTTATTTAATCAACCAGCTATTGAGTAAAATAGATAAATTAATTGCCCGATTTAAATCAGACCCTGTTGATTTTAGTTGGGGCGAACTTGTAAAAATATTAGAACATTATGGATATGAAGAATTGAAGACTGGAAAAACCAGTGGATCAAGAAGGAAGTTTCGTAACAAGCAAAATCAAATAATCAGCTTGCATAAGTCACATCCTTCCGATATTCTTAAATCGTATGTGATCAAACAGATAATAAATCATTTAGGTCTCTAAAAGTAGAATGATATGGAAAATGTATTAACCTATAAAGAATACATCGGCACTGTGTCATACAGTAACGAAGATGAAATTTTTTACGGAAAAATTCATGGCATCAATGATTTGGTAACCTTCGAAGGAACGACAGTTAAAAAATTGAAAGCATCCTTTGAAGAAAGCGTTGATGATTATTTGGCAACGTGTGCGGAACTCGGTAAGGCTCCGGACAAGACATTTAAAGGAAGTTTTAATATACGTATCACCAGCGATTTACATCGAAGGGCCTCTTTAATAGCGAGTCAGAAAAGTATTTCGTTAAATGATTTTATTAAAAAGGCTATTGCTTATGCCATCAATCATGAGAATGAAATTGATTGTGTGTAGATCAATTGCCTATGCTTTTTTATTTTTAGATTTTACTGGTTTGGAATTATTTACCGGAAGTGAGGCTTTAAGTGTACTAACTTCCTTTGCCAAGGATTGAATCATTTTTACAATTTCTTCAATATCACCTTTGGTAGCAAATCCATAATCATTTTTTGAGTCTTCTGTTTTGTTATCAGTATCCTGAAAAAAATCAACAATATCAACTTCTAATATTTTTGCAATTGCCTTTAATCGATTTATGGAAACATTAGTTGCATCTCTTTCAATTTTAGAATAAGCACCTTTGGTAATTCCCAAGTCATACGCAATATTTTCCTGCGTAAGCTCTCTTTGTAACCTTATTGTTTTGATTTTTTGTCCTATTGAACTCTTCACAGGACTAATTTATTCAAGTATAAATATCCATTGTTTCTTTAAAAGACTAAAAAGTTTCTTTATAATGCCATTTAGTATCTTTATAGTATATTTATAAGCTATAAAAGTACTTCTTTAGCCATTTTGTGTCGTAAAAGAACTTTTATCAGCTGGAAACCAGTGTGTAAATCATCCTATTGAAAGAATTTAAATGATAACATTCGATCAACTTCTAAATAAATACAGAGCCATTTCTTTTTCTGAGCGTGATAAAGGCTGGCTAGAAATTAAAGAACTCATTAGTGAAATGATTTACGAAAGAGCCTAATAACATGAAATTTAACGAAGATTCAAGAGTTAAAATTCCAACCATACTGCACCTTGTGAGATTGGGTTATACATACCTTTCATTGAAGGAGCAGACCTGGGACGAATCGACTAACATTTTTACGGATATTTTTAATAGAAACATCAAACGTTTAAATCCAGAATTGAGTGATAGCGACGTTAAACGTTTTTACGATACAATTACTCTTAGTCTTGAAAACGAAGACATCGGCAAAGCGTTTTATGAAAAATTAATTTCAAAATCTGATATACGAATAATCGACTTTAAAAATTTCAACAACAATATTTTTAATGTTGTAGCCGAACTTACCTATAAGAAAGATGATGAAGAGTTTCGTCCTGATATTACACTTTTGATAAATGGTATGCCACTTGCGTTTATTGAAGTAAAGAAACCTAATAATCAGGATGGAATAACAGCAGAACATAACAGAATACAAAGACGATTTGAAAATAAGAAATTCAGAAGGTTTGTAAACATCACGCAGTTGATGGTATTCTCCAATAACATGGAGTACGATGACAAATCACCACTACCTCTTGAAGGTGCTTTTTATGCAACTGCTTCGTATCAGAAACCAGGCTTTAATTATTTCAGAGAAGAAGAAACATTTGATCTTACTCACCTTCTTATTGATGTATCCGATGAACTTGAAACGGCTATTTTAAAAGATACAAATTTGGTGGGCATTAAACACGCTCCAGAGTTTCAAACCAATAAAAATCCGAATACACCTACAAACAAAATTTGTACATCGCTGTTTCAGCCTGCACGTTTTTCTTTCTTATTACAATATGGTTTTGCGTATGTAAAAGAAGAAGATGGACCGTTCCAAAAGCATATTATGCGATACCCGCAATTGTTTGCAACCAAAGCCATTGAAAAGAAATTAGAAGCAGGAGTTAAGAAAGGTATTATCTGGCATACACAAGGTAGTGGCAAAACAGCGCTGGCTTATTACAGTGTAAAGTTTCTTACGGATTATTTTCAATCCAAAAATGTTGTTCCTAAATTTTATTTTATTGTAGACCGTATTGATTTATTAATACAATCTTCCAAAGAATTTAAGAGCCGTGGTTTGGTGGTACACGAGATCAGTTCGCGTGAAGCTTTTTCAAAAGATATAAAATCAACGAGTGTTATTCACAACCATTCGGGCAAAGCAGAAATCACAGTTGTTAATATCCAGAAATTCGAAGACGATCCAACTGTAATTAAAAACAACGACTATAATCTGAATATACAACGCATTTATTTTTTAGACGAAGTACATCGCAGCTATAACCCCAAAGGCAGCTTCTTGGCAAACCTACATGAGTCGGATGTGAACGCAATTAAGATTGGTTTAACAGGTACGCCTTTGTTGGGCGACGAATACAATTCCAGATTATTATTTGGCGATTACATACACAAGTACTATTACAACTCGTCTATTGCCGATGGATATACATTGCGATTGATTCGGGAAGAGATTGAAACGAAATACAAATTAACGTTAAAGGAAGCCTTGGAAAGCATTCAGCTACTAAAAGGTGATGCAGATAAAAAAATCATATACGCACATCCGAAATTTGTAGAGCCGATGTTGGATTACATTGTTCAGAATTTTGAAAATGCGCGTATTACAATGAACGATGCTACTATTGGTGGTATGGTAGTCTGCGATTCGTCTGAGCAGGCTAAGGTTATGTCTGAAATATTTGAATTCAAATATGCTGAAGCAAAAGAGCCAAGCATGCTAATGGCTGCCGCTCCAATCGAAAGTTATAGCCACAAACGGGCAGAGCAGAATAAAGTTAAACGGGCTGCTGTAATTCTGCATGATATTGGCACTAAAGACGATCGTAAAAAACAGGTAGAAGATTTTAAGCATGGAGCTATTGATTTGCTCTTTGTATACAATATGCTGCTTACGGGTTTTGATGCACCTCGTTTGAAGAAATTATACATTGGTCGCGTTATTAAATCGCACAACTTGTTACAGACGCTAACGCGTGTTAACAGAACCTACAAAGATTTCAGATATGGCTATGTAGTTGATTTTGCAGACATACAATCTGAGTTTGATAAAACAAATCGTGCGTACTTTGATGAATTAAAGTCTGAGCTTGGAGATGAGATGGAGCATTACTCCAACCTGTTTAAATCGGCAGAAGAAATTAATGCGGAGATTCAAGAAATCAAGGATGCCTTATTTGCATTTGATACCCGCAATGCAGAAATTTTTTCGCAGCAAATAACGCAAATCAATAGCCGCAAACAGATGTTGGAAATTGTGAAAGCATTAAACAATGCGCGCAGTTTGTATAATCTTATCCGTTTGTCGGGGAATTATGACTTATTAGAAAAACTTGATTTCAATAAGCTCACACAGCTCTCACGTCTGGCAAATGAACGTTTGTCGCTGATCAATACCAAGGAAGCATTTGAAAATAATGTTGACACCACTAATCTGTTAAACATTGCATTAGAAGATGTCTACTTTGCTTTTGTAAAAGTCAATGAAGGCGAACTCATTTTGGCTGACCAGTTGAAAGATATTTTGCAGCGGACCCGCGAATCGTTAGGTAACAATTTTGATCAAAAAGACCCCGAGTTTATTTCTTTGAAAGAAGAATTAGAACGTTTGTTTAAAAAGAAAAACTTAGATGAGATTACGCGCGATCAAATGGAAGGGAATATTGAAGACCTGGAAAAGTTTTATAAAAAATCAAGAGAACTTGAGCGCAAAAACCAATTATTAAAAGCCAAGTACGACAACGATGCGAAGTATGCCCGTATGCACAAACGTTTGATGGATAAAGACCCCTTGACCAATAGTGAAAGCAAATTGTTTGAAGCGTTGCATAGCCTGAAACTGGAAGTAGATGCCAACATTCTTAAAAATTCAAACATGCTGGAGAATGAAAGTTTTGTAGAAAAGATGATGGTACGTTTGGTAATTGATCAATTAAAAAACAAACACCACATAAATTTGAATGCCGAGCAGGCGAATAACATTAAAACAATGATGGTAAAAGAATACATGAGTGAGTTCTACGGCCGCACATATTAATAAGATTTAAAATAAAAATGACCACCACAATACAATTTGAAAAACAAACCAAAACACTGATCGATGATTTGAAAAGTGTATGTGCTAATTATGGTTTGGGAAATGATGGCAATGAATTTAAAATTATTACGCAGGTATTTTTATATAAGTTTCTGAACGATAAGTTTACGCTCGAAATAAAACAATTGGATAAGAAGTTAGCGAAATCAGACGACTTGGCTAAAGACTTACGAAAATTAAAAAAGGGCGATTATGAACTGCTTATTATGCAGCTAAGCGAAAGCACAGCCGTATTGAAACCAGAGCATTTATTGCCATCTTTATTTGAGAAACAAAATGAGGCAAAATTTGCAGACATCTTTGACAATACCTTACTGGATATTGCGAAAGAAAATAGCAATCTGTTTTCTGTAATTACGGACGGTGGTGAAAAAATTGTGTTGTTTGAAAACATCAGCAAATATGTAACGGACAAGCGTGATGAGTTTTGCAAAGCCATAATTAATAAACTGGTCAACTTTAGTTTTGAAAATATCTTTCATGAAAAGTTTGATTTTTATGCCACCATCTTTGAATATTTAATTAAAGATTACAATACCAATAGCGGTGGCAAGTATGCGGAATATTTTACACCTCATGCTGTAGCAAAAATTATGGCGGCATGTTTGGTGACTGAGAAAGTAAAGGACGTAACCTGTTATGACCCGTCTGCAGGATCGGGTACGTTACTCATGAATATTGCTCATGCTATTGGGGAAGATAAGTGTACCATCTATTCCCAGGACATTTCACAGAAATCATCTAACCTGTTGCGTTTGAATTTGATCTTAAATGATCTGGTACACTCTATACCTAATGTTGTAAAAGGAAATACCATTTTAGATCCTTACCACAGAGAGGCAAACGGTCGGTTGAAGCAATTTGATTTTATTGTTTCTAACCCTCCGTTTAAGTTAGACTTTAGCGATTATGTGGCAGACTTAGATACCAAAGCAAATCACGAACGTTTTTTTGCCGGTGTGCCCAATGTACCAGATAAAGAAAAAGACAAAATGGCAATTTACCCTTTGTTTATTCAACACATCATGTATTCTCTTTCTAAAAAGGGGAAAGCTGCGATTGTAGTGCCAACAGGATTTATTACAGCACAGAGTGGAATTGAGATAAAAATACGTGAAAGACTAGTGGAATCAAAAATGCTACGAGGAGTCATAACCATGCCCAGCAATATTTTCGCAACTACAGGCACGAACGTGAGCATTTTATTTATAGATAACGCCAATAAAAAGGGTGATATCGTTTTAATGGATGCATCTAATTTAGGAACAAAAATAAAAGAAGGAAAAAATAAAAAAACACTTTTATCATTGAACGAAGAGCAATTGATAATTAATACTTTTAACAAGCATGTAAATAAAGAAGATTTTAGCATTGTTGTTTCTTATGAAAAACTAAAAGAAAAAAAATATTCTTTTAGTGCGGGTCAATATTTTGATATAAAAATAGAGTACGTTGATATTACTGAAAAAGAATTTGAAAATAAAATAAATACTTTAAAGAGTAGTCTTAATGCATTATTTAAAGATTCTAAATTAATAGAAAAGGATATTTTAAAAAATATTGATAAAATCTATTATGAAAATTAAACTAAAAGAAGTCATATCTGAATTTGTAGTACCAATGCGAGATAGGCCAAAATTTTTCGGCGGTACTATTCCATGGTGTAGAATTGAAGACATAGATGGAAAGTATTTGTATGGAACAAAAAGTAACAAATTTGTTTCTCAAGAGATCATCAGTAGCATGAATTTAAAAGTATTGCCTATTAATAGTGTTCTATTTACATGTAGTGCTACAATTGGTATTGTTGCAATAAATAAAAATGAGTTGTGTACTAATCAAACATTTATTGGCTTAGTACCAAGTGAAAAAATAGATTGCGAATATTTATATTACTATCTGAGTCTTTGTCGAAATAGATTTAAAAAAATAGCTTCTATTACAACGATTCCATACATCTCGAGAAGCCTGTTTGAAGAATTTGAAATAGATATTTGTAGTATTCACATTCAAAAGAAAATATCATCGACTATTTCTTCGCTAGATTCTAAAATTGAACTCAATAACCTTATAAATGAGCAGTTAGAGGTCATGGCAAAGACATTATATGATTATTGGTTTATCCAGTTTGATTTTCCGAATGAAAGAGGCAAGCCTTATAAATCCAGCGGTGGTAAAATGGTTTGGAATGAGGAGTTGAAAAGAGAAGTGCCGGAGGGGTGGAAGGTTGAAAGTATTGAGGAATGCTGTTCAATTATAGATTGTTTGCATTCAAAAAAATCGGATTTAATATTTGAGGATGATCAATATTACTTGCTTCAACTCGAAAACATTATGGATAACGGATTATTAGATTTGTCAAATAAGTACTTTGTAACTAAAGATGAATACAAAAAATGGACAACCCGAATTGAAGTAACCGAGAATGATATTTTAATTACAAATGCTGGACGTGTAGCTGCAACTGCACAAGTTCCAAAAGGAATCAAAAGTGGTATTGGTAGGAATATAACAGCAATAAGACCTACGAATATAAATCCAACTTATTTATTTTTATCATTTGGTGGTGCTGAATTAAAAAGGCAAATAAAATCTAACACAGATTCTGGGGCATTCTTTTCAAGCTTAAATGTAAAAGGAATAAAAAAACTACTTATTATTAGACCTCCTACTAAAATTGAAAATGCATTCGAAATAATTGTTAGACCCATAAGAAATAAAAGAGAGTTAAACAATGTCGAAAACCAAAAACTCACCGAACTCCGCGATTGGTTGTTACCAATGTTGATGAATGGCCAGGTGAAGGTTTAAGAAATTGTCTGAACTATGATTCTTGTGATTTTTATGATTGAGACATTTGAGAATGAATTTGACTAGTTTGTTTCTTGTTATACTTTTTCTTTTTGTCGATGTAGTTCAGAAAAACATCAGGTTCATTTTTCTCTAAAAGTTCAATCATAAAAATCACAAGAATCATAGTGCAGACAGTTCCCAATGAAATTTTCTTATCGTTTGTTAATGTATTTGTAATTGAGAAAACTGTAGATTTAAATTTGATTGAATGGTTCAATTAAAGGAATTACAGTATAGTCAATATGATTAACCATCAATACAAACATTCAGAATTAACAGCTAAAATAATTGCATGCGCTATAGAAGTCCATAAAACATTCGGCAATGGATTTCAGGAAGTGATCTATCAACGGGCGTTAGAGATAGAAATGCGACGTATGAATATTTCCTTTAACCGAGAATTTGAAATGCCTATTTTTTATAGAGAGCAGCAGATAGGGGCAAGACGAGTAGATTTTTTAGTTGATAATTTAATTTCAGTAGAATTAAAAGCGATTTCAAAGCTTGAAGATATTCACTTTGCCCAAGCAATCAATTATCTGGAAGCTTATAATTTAGAAATAGGTTTATTGGTAAATTTCGGTGAGACAAGCTTGAAATTTAAGCGGCTTAATAATAAAAAATTCAGAGCGACTCAAGCTATTGAATAAGGCAATTGTCTGAACTATGATTCTTGTGATTTTTATGATTGAACCATTTGAGAATGAATTTGTCTAGTTTGTTCCTTGTTATATTTTTCTTTTTATGAATGTAATTCAGAAAAACATAAGATTCATTTTACTCTAAAAGCTCAATCATAAAAATCATATGAATCATAGTGCAGACTTTAAAAGCCGATTTGCTCTAACATTTCGATTTTTTTGTCAATTAACTAATTGTTTAAATACACATAAAAGTATTGTATATTATTATTAATATCAAATAATGCAACTAAAAAGTTGTTTTTATAGTTCAATACAAATAGTTTTGTTGCTGTGATTTCAAAACATGACAACAAAAGATGAAATAGTACGGTTTCTATCCGATTTCAAACAAAAACTAGAGTTTTGGGGTCTTCAAATCAGGCTTGATCGAAAAAAGAATATCGATACACTTGCTGAACTTGAACTAACAGCCTTAAAATTAAAAGGCATACTAAAAGAACTAAAAATTAATGATTATTCTCAGGGACCTGAAGAAGATATTTTATACAAAAGTCAAGACATGTGGATTTTTGGAAAAAATATTAAAGGCAGAGAGGTTTATATAAAGATTACATTAGGTCAACTCAGTGATAAAGTTATTTGCATTTCTTTTCATTTTCTGAGTACCCGATGCAATACCCATTTAATTAACGATACTAATTACTCGCATGAAAAGTCCAATCACAGGAAAAGAAATGTCGCTCCACACAGAGAGAAGAAGCATGACATTTCGAAAAGAATTATTCGACATTGATTTCATGTTTTACAGATGTGATGAAACAGGTGAAGAGTTTACCGACGAGCATTTGACGGACCTTTACTTAACGCAATTATATAATCAGTACCGCGAACGAAATAAATTGCCTTTTCCCGAAGAAATTGTGCATACACGTGAGAAATACGGATTGTCACAAGCGAAGATGGCAGAGGTTCTTGGCATAGGTGTAAATAATTATAGGGGTTATGAGAATGGAGATATACCAAGCGATTCAAACAGTACTTTAATTAAACTTTCCGAGGATCCAAATAAATTTAAAGATCTGGTTCTGATGAAGAAGGATTTGTTTTCAAAAAATGAACTTGCGAAAACGCTTAAATTCATTGAAAATGAAATTCAGAAAAAGGATAGTAGCCGGAGTTGGGAGGCATTATTCAGAGAAAAAGCATTTCATATAGAAGAGCCAAACGAAATGACTGGATATAAAATTCCTTCTATTGATAAGGTGGAAAATATGATTTTATTTTTTATTAAGCACTGCTCTGATTTATGGACTACAAAATTAAATAAGCTATTGTTTTATGCGGATTTTGTTCATTATAAGAGAACAGGTATGGGTATAACAGGAACGGCTTATCAGGCAATAGAATATGGACCTGTGCCATACAAATACCATAATATTTACGATCATATTCAGGAAAGAAAAAATATTGAAGCTATCGAAGAATATATCGGAGACACATCGGGTTATAAATTTACGAAAACGCACAAAGGGGAATTTAATCCAGCATTATTTTCAAATTCCGAATTAGCTACGCTAAATGATGTTGCCAATTTATTGGGAAAAAAAACTGTGAAAGAAATAGTAAATATAAGCCATAAGGAAGAGTGCTGGAAAGTTTGTCATGCTACCAAAGAGATAATTAGTTACAGAGAGTTTGGTGTTAAATTAATTATTGGTTAGAGATTTTATCTGTGGTTCTACTTGTTATTGCTTTTATAATTCAGAAAACATCAGGTTCTTTCTTCTCTAAAAGTTCAATTCATAAAAATCATACGAATCATAGTTCAGACACATCACAAAAAAAGGCCATCTGCAAGGATGGCCTTTTCTATTAAATAACATATGAAGATTAATTCTTAACCAACTTAACTTTTGTTGCAGAAGTACCGTTGTTTAACACCATAAAATAAACACCTGGTGTGATCGAACTTAAGCTTAGGGTTAATTTATTATCAGCAAAGGAAACATTATCGTTTTTCAAAACAACCTGGCCCAGCAAATCCGTTATGGTGATCGACCCATTTTGGAATGTTGAAGCAGAAGAGATTGTTACAGCATCCGTAAACGGATTCGGATACACATTGTAGTCACCTTGATTTGTTGATTCAAAAGATACAATATTTGAATTTGTTTGCTTGCCGTCCATATCCACTTGCACCAATCTATAGTAGGATTCATTGGAAGGAGCATTTGCATATGTATAAGAATAACTGCTTAGTGAATTTGAAGTGCCACTACCTTTTACAGTACCAAGCTCAACGAAATTGGATCCATCAGTACTTGCTTCAACAATAAAATAATTATTATTCTTTTCGTTTAATGTTGACCAGTTCAAGATTACATCTTTACCAGATTGTGTTGCTGTAAGAGCAATTAATGTAACCGGTAAAACAGAGCAAGGGGAAAATTCAGAAGTGTTTCCTGTAACGCCTGGTACAAATTGAGATGCAGTGATGACATATGTTGGAACCGTTGCTAAGGTAGCTGCCGGTGACAATGTGAATGTCCATGCTCCTGTACCACTGGCAGTGGCTGTACCGATATATGTTTTTCCTTGGCAATCCAGACAAGTTGGGTCTTCTGTGAATATTTCAATAACCGCATTTGCCTGAGCAGCCTTTGCATTACCATAGATTGTGCCTAAGGCAGTAGCATTTATGATAGGAGTACCTGGAGGAGTATCGAAGTCATTGTTACCGACACTATTCAGCTCAATACCTTTAGTTACGTTACAGAAAATACTATTTTGATGTATAGGGTTCTGAATAGCTGTGGAGGTTCCGATATAAATCCCATTCGCTTTATTATAAGCAATAGTATTTCTGTCTGCCCATGTATTACCTATCGCATTGGCTTTGGAGCTATACGAAGCGGATACGGTTGTAATACTTATTCCGTTTAACCCATTTCCTAAAGTTGTTACGGTTCCGGTATTATCGGTCCCGATGTAATTACTTAAAATAGTATTGTTACTTCCATCAATAATATTTATACCGTTATTCGTGTTTCCCGAAATGACATTGTACATGGTACCAAGTGTTGTACCTCCGATCGTATTCGTATTGGAACTATCAATAAAAATACCGTCAAGGGTATTACCTTTTTTTGCCTGATTTTTATCAACTCCAATAAAATTACCCTCAATAATCTGGCTATATGAACTATCCGTCATAGCGATTCCATTCAGACCATTTGAAGCGATGATGTTACGTTGTGCAGCAGTTGTTCCTCCAATGGTATTGCCACTTACCCGATCTGTTATTAAAATACCATTCTCTCCATTTGGCAAAGGTGTTACACCATCCGGCTGAAGTCCAATAATATTTCCCTGAACAATATTATTTTTGGAAGGTAATCTTGAGATACCAAAAGGCAAAAATTGGCCATTTTGAATTTGGATACCATTGTCTGTATTTCCTGAAATTACATTATTCAGAATCTGATTGCCGGTTGAAGGCATATCATATAGTGGAGGGGGATTATAATTATACCAGCTATAGTATCCGCCTTGTATAATAACACCGGAATTGGCATTTGGAATGGCAGCAGTACCTGTAATATTTGTTCCTATATAGTTATTCTCAACAATATTATTATTAGCGAGTGCCTGAAGGAATACACCAAATCCTAATGTGCTTCCTGAAATAACATTTCCGAGCGCAGCTGTAGCACCACCAATCAATGTTGAACTTCCGGTAAATACAGAAACACCATCATTCCGGTTTGAAATTTTAAGCATACCCGTTACATCCGTACCAATAAGATTGGTTTGTATTATATTTCCAGTTGTACTTGCATCTGAAACACTTATAGCATGACCCTCACCTCCGCTGAATGCATCACTATATCCATTGGGTAATGTCCCATTTCCTGATATTAGATTTCCATTAATAGTATTGGTCTTAGAACCGTATGCGCCATTTGAACCTGCATATCCAGGAGAAGCGTATGGGCTATGCAAAAATATTCCATGTCTCGTATTTCCAATGGCTATTGTTCCGGTAACATCTGTTCCAATATAATTGCCTTGAATTGTGCCGCTGAATGAGTTCCCGATTCTTATTCCTCTATCACATGGCTGCCAGCTCGGGTCATTATTTGCAACTATATTTTTCCCATTTCCTGAAATTATATTTCTCGCAGCTGCAGTATTACCACCAATTGTAAATGCTGTACATCCGTCATCAAAAGCAATCCCATCCCAGTAATTTCCAAATGCGGCTGTTCCTGCGATGTTGGTACCTATCTTATTTCCAAAAATCTTGGTACCTGTATTACCTGTAAACGGGTAACCATTAGCACTAATACTGCCTGTAATCTGTATACCATTGTTGCAATTATTTGAAATAACACAATTACTAATGGTACAGTTATTATTACCCCCCTCCAGATAAATTCCATGGGAAGCATTATCGTGAATGTAACAATAGTTTATCAGCACATTTGTCGTATTCGGATTTACTAATACTCCCATTCCTCCTTTGTTTATCGTATCACCACAAACATTGGACGGACGTGCTGTTGCGCCAGTAATTTCAAGGCCTATTAAAGAAATCCCCGTTAACCCCCCGTTAATATAGAATACATGTTGTGAAACAGGGGTGCCAACTCCATTAATAACTTTTACAGCACCTAATGTTGTACCATTACCACCTGTGATGGTAAGATTACTCTTGGTAATTACTAAATTTCCTGTGGTCAATGTTACTGTAGTTACCCCTGCCGCAAAAACGATTGCATCACCGGCTGCAGCATTTGTTATGGCATTTCTCAATGTTCCAGCGCCATTATCAGCACCACTGGTAATGGTCCATGTTGCGGCAAAAGAGCTAACAGATAAAAATCCGACCAATAAACTTAGTACGGCTATTCTTATCTTATAAAGCGTAAAATTTTTCATAAGTATTAACATAAATTATTACGGGAAAAACAATTCAATGAGACCAAGTTAGTATAAAATCCACAGTCTAGCAATTAATTGATGCTTAATAAATTATAAAAAATCACCTTTTTGCAATAAATCCCTCAAAATCAGTAGTAAATTATTTTTATTCTATTTTTATATTATTCAAATTATTGTAATTGATTGATGTTTAGTTATATATTTCAAAATTGACAATTTCTTTTCTAAATTCAATTAAATTTGATCATTTCGGTGAATCAGGCTTTTTCATAAATGAAAAATGTCATTAATCTTTATAAATACATGTATTATTTGTTCAAAATATAACATCTGATAAAATACATTTGACCTTAACACATAAAACCTTATAATGTACTTTTTCGTTAAAATCGTATTTTTTAATTTCTGAACTGCAAAAAAGCATATTTGATAAAAAACAGATTGTCCGGAGCAAATTGAGCATTGATAGTATGCATTAAAAATCAGTTATTTTACAAGAAAAGGTAGCGTTCTAAATCAAAATATAGATTATCTTCGTTTCTTGAACAGCAAGGTTCTTAAAAGAGCTTTTCAGATTTTAACAAGCATTTTCAATTAACATAAAAGCTATCTCTGCAGAAGCTATGATACGATTAGATAAGTCAGCCATTCAAACAGATGTAAACAAACTTTTTTATTCAAATGAATCAGGAAAAGTGTGGGAAGGTTCTGAGTGGCTTGAGACAAATGGACTTGGTGGTTGGGCCGGAAGTACATTAAGCGGATGCAATACAAGACGATACCATGGCTTATTGGTTGCCGCAACAAAACCACCTACCGAGCGCATGGTGCTGGTGTCTAAACTGGATGAAACAATTGTTTTAAATGGTGAGACATTTCCATTAGCAACAAATAAATACAGAAACGCATTGTCGCCACAGGGCTTTAATCATATAAGCGAATTCAGAAAGGGCTTGTTTCCGGAATTTATATATGAATTGAATGGTATCAGAATTCGCAAGACGATTGCCATGGTACATGATGAGAATACAACAGTTATCATCTATCATGTATTGAGCGCTCCCTCTGATTTTACTCTGAAGTTATTACCGCTTATTGCAGGTCGTAATTACCATTCGTTACATAAGGCAAACGACTCCTTTAATAAGGAGTGTACCTTTGAGAACGGCATTTTTGCAACACAACCATATAAAGATGTTCCTGAAATATTTATTTCTGTTCCTAATGCAACTCTCCGCAAAGATCCTAATTGGTTCTATCAATTTGATTATGCCATAGAACGATACAGAGGATTGGAGTGCGAAGAAGATTTGTTTAATCACGGAACATTTTCAGTAAGCTTACAGGAAGGCTATTCTTTAGGTATTATTATTTCAACGGAGAATCCTTCCGGAAAAGATGCCTTTCAATTATTTGAGCAAGAGAAAAACAGAAAAGCATCCTTGTTGTTTGAACAGCACGGCGATGAATATAACAGGCAATTGACCCTCTCCGCAAATCAGTTTATTGTTCAGCGTTCAACCGAATTAAAAACGATCATTGCCGGCTATCATTGGTTTACAGACTGGGGAAGAGATACCATGATTTCCTTGCCTGGCTTATGCTTAACGACAGGAAAATTTGATGAAGCCCGGAAAATATTGTTAGCTTTTTCGCATAGCGTTAAAAGCGGTATGCTGCCAAACCGTTTTCTGGATCATGGAGAAGAACCTGAATATAATAATGTCGATGGGACATTATGGTTTTTTGTAGCTGTTTATAAATATGCTGAAGCAAGCGGAGATTACGATTTTGTATTGAGAGAAATTCTACCGGTATTAAAAGGAATTGTGGATTGGCATTATGCCGGAACATTATATAATATTAAAGTAGACGAAGATGGTCTGTTGTATGCCGGTGAATCCGGACAACAGCTTACCTGGATGGATGCAAAGGTAGGAGATTGGGTAGTAACACCTCGTATGGGCAAACCGGTAGAAATTCAGGCATTGTGGTTTAACGCCCTTCGTATATTTGCGCACCTTCTGGAAAAAAACAATCAGCATCAAGACGCAACTGTTGTTGAATCAAATGCAGAGAGAACCAAACAGATATTTTTAGAAAAATTCTGGTATTCAGAAGGCAATTATTTATATGATCTGATTGATGAAAATGGCAATTCAAATGCAAGTATCCGCCCGAATCAACTTTTTGCGATAAGTTTGCCTTTCCCCTTATTGGAAGGTGAAAAAGCACAAGGCGTGTTTAATTGTGTGGAAGAACATTTGTATACACCTGTTGGTTTACGCAGTCTTAGTCCGGACGATCATAACTATTACGGCACATATGAAGGTGAATGGAGACGAAGAGATGCTTCGTATCACCAAGGGACAGTTTGGAGCTGGTTGCTGGGGCCTTATGTAGATGTTATGATGCGTGTGGGCGGAGAACACGCTCATCGATTAAGCAAAAAAGTAATCAATGATTTTACCTACCATTTGCATGAAAGCTGCATAGGCAGTGTTTCGGAAATATTTGATGGAGATGCGCCGCATTATCCTCGAGGCTGTGTGGCACAGGCCTGGGGTGTCGCAGAAGTGTTGCGGGTTATAGAGGAATATAGACTTTATTAAAAAAAACAAATTACTAGCAGGTTCCATTTTATTCGGAATCTGCTAGTCTATTACCATTTTAATTTTTTTATAATGAAATACTATATTGATGATATTTTAAAAGACCAATCACACCAAAATGAAACAATTAAAACAAGTTTTTATTTTACTGATTCTGTTTTCAGTAAATAGCACAAATGTTTTCGCACAAATACCAAACACAACTAATTATAGCGACACTACTGTAGCCACTGTTATAAATCGTAATGGAGGTACCAAGCGTCGTCCCTATGCCTTGTATGAATTTTATGCGAATGGTCATAGATATGTTGCGAAGGGTAAAGCACATAAAGGTTTGATTGTTGGAGAACAGTTTACCATTGCATACAATAAGGTTAATCCTTATGAAAACAAAATCCTGAACGCAGCCCCGTTTTTAGATGGAAGCAGAGCTCAGTTGCAAACGAAAGGTGTTGTTTTCAGTGGAAACAAAAACTACTGTCTTTTTGGCTATACAATTATAGATCAGGAAGGAAATACAAAGCATTATGAAAAACGCCAGATAATAGATAAATCTCAGACGGTTAACTCAACGCAACCGTATTTGGAAGGGGTTGAATATACGGTTCGGTATCCTGTGGATGATCCAGCAAGGGGAATTATTTATTTAAATTCAAAAATTGAGGCAAATAATACGGAAGCACTGATTTATTATTACAAAGGTATTCATGCATTTAACGAACATCATCTTAAATCGTCCTTAGTCCTACTTAATAAAGCTATTCAGGCTGACAATAATTTCTCACAGGCATATTACATGCGAGGTTTAGTCAATAATCAATTAAATAATGAATCTGCCGCTTCGGATGATTTTTCAAAAGCAATTGATTTGAATCCAAATTCATGGGAAGCACACTATCAAAAAGGATTACTCTATATACAGGAAAAGGATTATGATAGTGCTCTAGGTGAATTTCAAAAAGCTGAAAGTTTGAATACACATGCTAATGACATTATTTATGTTAGTATTGGGGAAGCATATTATTTAAAAGGAATGTACAACGAATCAGAGATTGCTTTTACTAAAGCAATTGAAATTAATCCTACGGATTCTGTCAATTATTATAATCGTGCGCTTGTTAAGATTCATAATACAAATAACATGCAGGCAGGTCAAACAGATTTATTGGATGCAGAACATAACGGTTTTAAAAAAGCAGGTCGTGTATTACGCTCCAATAATACCAATCATACTATAATTACAAATAATCAGAAAATACCTGAAAAGCCTTATTTTATATATTCTTTAGATTATACCAGATTTCCCTATCGTACTTATGAAGGTTCATTTTCAACCAGTTTTAATTACGGTGTCTCTGGGCTTTCCAATAGCGGCAATTTTTCAACGCAGACCTTCAGTACTTCGGCAACTTTTACCCCGGTAAACCAGGTAAGTGTTATTAATATATTTAATCTTGAGTATGGAAGTTATACAGGAGCTTATGGTGGAATGAAGTTTGGATTAAGTTTGGCAAACTCGCGTTCAAACTCATTTGATATAGGTGGCGGATATAATTTCAATCTGAAACCAATTCCACAGCACATTATCAGAATAGGGGCAGATTTTTCTTATATGGACCAACTTCAGGTTATTGGGGGATTAAATAATTATAATCAAAACCTCACCATTAATAATACAAATTTCAATTATATCACGGTCACACATACACGAAGTGGCACAAGTACTCATTACCACAACATAACATACGTATCCTTTTTTCATGAAGTATACAGCCTCAAACCCAAAGTGGAATTCTGGATGTTTCCCAGAGACCAATTTTCATTGAGATTTTCATTGGGATATAATATACAGTTTGCTCAAATTAATAGCATACATTTTTATCAAAGTAATGATGGGAATACAACTAAAATAAATATTTCTGATCCGAGTGTACATTTCCAAAATCAGGGTTCTGTACCCATTCAAAATCTGTTTAATAATAATGGCCTTTTCTTTAGCATAGGAGCAGCTGTCAGGTTGAATAAATATTAACTGAATATTTGTCTCAACTATTGTTTTTAAAAGATTTTGAGATTACAAAGACTCTTTACAGATGATAACTATATGGCTTGCTCATTTTGATTTCAGTTTGAATATGGAATATTATTATGTTGCAGTTATAAAAAATTGTAAAGCAAATAGTGTTTTTAAAAAATCATATACTATACAATCTGTGATTAATAGTAATTTTAATTAAATTACACTGAAATGGATATCTAAAAACATGTTTTTAGATATCCATTTCAGTGTAAAAAATGCAATAATATAAGCATTTTAAAAATTCAAACTTGCAACTTAGTTTGTACACCTAAACTTTTGGGATATAACTATCTAAAAAAGTATTCAGCTAAATAAATGATGAAAAAAACACTATACATATATTGTTTTAAACAAACTATTTTGTGTATGTGTATTCTAATCTTGTTTAATTCATATGGTCAATCCAATGAAATAATCAATAAAATTGAAATAGGAGACACTATAACGTTTAATTGGCTTGATGACAATAACTTTATTGAATTTTCAGAAGGCAAGTACTATATATTACATAGTGAGCAATCCTTAAAAGAAATAAAGGCTTCAGGAGGATTTACTTATAGTATAAGTTTTTTAAATGAAGCAATGAATGTCATGCAATCAAAGCCAATTATTAGTGCTCAGATTGATTCATGCAAAGGTTGTACAAATAATATTAAGAAAGTTTTATTGTGGAATGAGAACATTCTTGTTTTTTCTGAAAGTATAATTCCACAGGATTTAAGGAATGATGAGAGTAAAAAAAATAAGATACAGCTTCATAAATTATATTGTCAGTTAATTGACAAATCAAGCTTAGAGAAGGGATCAACGTTTTTACTTTACCAATTTAATTCAGAGTATACAGACCCTGACAACAGATATGTTTTTACCATATCTCCTGATAGCAGTAAATTAGGAATTATTTGTTATGAAAATGAACGGAGTAACCTATTAGTATACGATCAAAAAATAACGAATCGAATTTCAAATAATTTGTATCAAGGGAATATATTGCCTGAGTATTGTAAACAAGAGGCATTAAATTCATCTTGTTCAGATTTTCATATTTCAATATCGGATTATTTAAGTCTGGTTACTGGTTTTTCAATTGATAACACGGGCAATGCATATATTACTAGTGTAAATACCATTGAAAATACTAAGAATGATAAAGGTGCATTTATTCATTTACCAAGAACTACAGATTCTTCCGAATACAGACAAATATTTTTTTCTCAAACTAAAAAAATTTTTCAAGAACGCATACATAAATATTCGGATCAGAATATTACATACTGGAATGTAAATCCAAGCAAGGGTAATTCTTCCGGTTGGATTTTTGCAGGCTTACAAGGTATTGATCAAATAACAATTGATCAATCAAATGGCGAATTTATCATAAATAGTAAACCTTTCCCTTCTGATTTATATGATCGGATATATGCAGTTTCAAGTCATCACAATGATGATAAGGAAAAAATAAAGCCTGAATTTCGAATTCGAAATTGTTTTATAAAATCTGATAATGGTTTCTTTATTATTGGGGAACTTGTAAATCGAAAATATTTTAGGGGCAATAGAGACAATTCTCCTGAATGGCTTTTTTATATTCAGGATATCATTATCATTGATTGTACAAATGATTTAGATATATTATCAATAAAAACAATAAGCAGGACGCGAATTGAATATAATTCACGTAAAAATGAAACGCTGATAAAGTTTAGGAAAACTTTATTTGAAAGAAGTAACACTGATGTTTTATATACTTGTGCTATTGAAAACGAATATTATATACTATTTAATGATTCAATTCCTGTTATTTACAAAATTGATGACGGAATCATTTATAAAGACACATTACTATCTTTAACGCAAAATAGAAATGAAAAATTCTATCCTGATTTGACCTTAGTATCAAGTAAAAAAGCTCTTACTACTTTTTCTCAAATAAATAAAAATTCACTACTTAACACTTTTAAATTACAATTAAGATTAACGAAACTTTTTTTGAAATGACTCTACGCCTTGGTTAGTGTCCAGCCCTAGGTTCCACTGTCTCTGCCTTTGGAAACAAGGACTATCGTTGAGTGCGGAGCTCTCTTGAATTTTTTTGTTATTTGAAATTTTATGTGCATAGTCAAAACTATATAACCATCTCAAAAATAACCTCTTAAAACATCTATGAATAACTTAATGCATGCCGAATGTATGAAGCCAAGTGATTTATGTATGGAAAAAAAATTTCGGAACGCATGGGGAAAGTATAAAGAAAAATAAAAAGTATATGGATACTGTATCAAAAAAACATTTTTAAGTATGGCGCGTATACTCCGTGTATATTCTGTATTTACTTCGGGTATATTCCGGGTTTTATCCGTATTTGTGCCCGAGTATCGCTTATCCTATTTGTCATTTCTGTTGGGCAATTGTCAAAAATATAAATTGCTGAATTTCTTTTTTGGCACCTTCAGTGCCGTGCGTGTGAAAGGTATTATATACTTTTCTATAGATATGTCGCCCCTAACGGGGCTTTCCTAGCATTAAATGATTAATGGAGCGAGATCGTTTCGAAATTTATTTCGTTACTTACGGTTTCTGTAAATCCTTCACATAGATATTGATTTTGATTCGAATTAAGCCCCGTTAGGGGCGGCATATCTATAGAAATTCAACAAAAATCATTGGTATACGCGCAGTACCGTAGGTACTAGAGTTTTAGCAAAAGCACAATCAGGACTAGTTTGTTATCAAATCGAAAGAAAAGGTATGTGTAAACTTGTTCAAAAAATTCTAAACTAAACAATCTCCAACCTTTGCAATCCCCAAATCCTTTTCAAATCTGTAGTTCAGAAATTAACTATTAATAAACTCGCCGTACCACTGTCCGGATTCTTTTACAATCCTGCGCAGGGTCTTAAAGTCCGTATAGATTAAACCAAAGCGTGGGTGATACCCTTCCGCCCATTCAAAATTATCTGTCCAGGTCCAGACAAAATAACCTTCTACTTTAGCACCTTCTGCTTTAGCTCGCAGTACTTGTCGGATATGATCTTTTAAAAATGTTGTGCGTAAATGGTCAGAGATAATCGTATCGTGATGGCGGTCTTCAAAGGCTGCACCATTCTCCGTAATAATAATCTTTTTTATTCCCGGATACTTATCAAACTTCTTAATCATTTGATAAATCGATTCGGGATAAATTTCCCAATTCATTAACGTGTACGGCACATTTCTATTAGGAGCTGTAATCAGTCTTGCTCTTAAATAAGGCGTGAACCATGAATGTTTTACAAGTTCACGTGTATAATTCTGTACGCCTATAAAATCAAAATCAAAACGCATTCGGTGTTCATCTCCCGGAAGTATGTATTGCTGAATATCTCTCAGCGGCTTTAATACATCAACCGGATAGCCCATACCAAGCACAGGCTCAATAAACATGCGGTTAAGCAAGGCATCAACTTTATGCGCCGCAATATAATCTTTCTCTAATTGTCTGTAAGGTTCAATATGCGAACATGAAAAAGTTGTACCAACTTCAGAATCCGGGTATCTGGCTTTGATAACACGCGCACCTTCACACATGCTTAAAACAGTATGATGTATTGCGGGCAGAAAATTTTTCATGCCGCGTCTGCCCGGTGCATGCAAACCAAGAAAGTACCCAGCACCGACAAAAACCATCGGCTCGTTCATCACCATCCAGTGTTTGACACGGTCGCCAAAGTATTTCACACAAACTGCAGTATATTCCGTAAACCAACCAACGACTTCACGATTGGTCCAGCCACCTTTATTTTCCAGTGCCTGAGGAATATCCCAATGGTACAGCGTAACCCAAGGAGTAATGCCATGTTTCAAACACGAATCGATCAGCTTATCATAAAAGGCTATCCCTTTCTGGTTGATCGTTCCGGTACCTTCCGGAATAATACGTGACCATGAAAGCGAAAAGCGAAAATGATTAATTCCCAATGATTTCATCAGGATCAAGTCATCTTCATATAGATTGTAAAAATCACAGGCTACATCTGCATTCTGCTTGCCACGAATTTTACTTTTTTGTTCATGCGTAAACGTATCCCAGATAGACGGGCCTTTTCCGTCCACATTGTAGGCACCTTCCGTCTGATACGCAGAAGTTGAAACACCCCATACAAAATCTGTATCAAGGTTTGATTTTAACTGCTGCAGGGTTGAAAGATTGTGGCTAACGGAATGTTCTTTATCTATTGATATCATAGTTCCATTTCAAGTTCCTTATCCCATTTGGAAGCTATGTCCAGGGATGAATGTTGCTGGCCGTGTTTGGTCAGAATCTGTTCCAGAATACGCTCGGTAATATCCGGATAATCTACCTCAACACGTTTATCACTTAAGAGCCAGTTCTCAATGATATCATTATGTTTTTTCTTAAGACTTTTAATCACGGGCACTCCAAGTAGACTTAAAGCTGCTGCATTGCAATGCTGCTCGTATTGGCCTTTCATTGGAATAACCAGTAATTTCTTTTGCATAAAAAGCGCCTCGGCAGGAGCTTCAAATCCTGCACCACAGATCACACCTTTGGAACTTGCCAAACTTTCAATGAATAAATCATTCTGAATTGGCAGGATACTGATGTTTTTTTCTATGATCGGTTTTTTGTTATGCTTGGAGAATACTTCCCATTTAACTCCGTTGAAGCGTGAAAGACTTTTTAAAATCCTTTCATCATCGTATGCCGGAAGATACACCGTATAATGATCTTTAACGCTTGTTTTTATTGCCCGTATTTGTTGACGAATAACAGGTGTGAAAATATTTTTATCGTAACGTTCAAAATGAAAACCGTATTGACTGGTTGAAGGTGCATAATAGCGCAATACCATCTGACCAATCAAATCAAAATTACTTGGCTTGGGTGATTTGGAAGAAATAACAGCCGATTGATGACTTAATGAAATACATTCTTTGTCGGCTGAATAACAGGCCCAGGCACTTACCGGTTCAAAATCATTAATAACTAAATCGTAATTTTCAACAGGCAGTTGTTTGATTTCATTGTACAAGCGTTTAGACTTCAATTTGATAAACGTGTTGTACATATCAACGCCTCCACTTTTGCCGAAGATAAAGCTTAAGCCTTTAAATTGGTATTTAACAGGAAATGGTAATTTTAAATCGCCTTGTATACCACTGACCAATACATCAACATCAGCTTTTTTTTGTAATAAAGGCACAATATCCATTGAACGGCTCAAATGGCCGTTACCGGTGCCTTGAATGGCATACAATATTTTCATAAATTAACTTATGCGTTTGCAGAACTGCCCCCGCGGAAAGGAGAATAAAATTCCATCCATCTGCTGATAACATAATTTTCAACAATACGATGAACGAAGTTTTTTACGAATCGAATGATTTTCATAGCTTTTTTAGTTTTTGATTGTATAAAAATAGCATTCAAACATTTCTTTTCTGTTATGCCAATGTTATGCTATTGTTAGCACTTGTTTAATTTGGTAACAGAAACATAATAATCAGAAAATCTTGGACTTATATCTTTTTTGTATTTTTGATTAAGGCATGAAGTATTGTTTCAAACATCCTTAAGAGTTTAATTGAGACAAGCTCATATTACAAAAGGGAGGAAAGGTTTCTGGGACGGCCTTGTTTCAAATAGCGTTAAAAACTCAGGGTTACTTGCCCTGGTTCGGCCTTTTCGGCCAACCAGCATGTAATTTCGGGACGAGATCTACACAATATTATAAATTAGTTTTACGCTAGTTTAGGCTTATAAATTAATAACTATTACAAAAATTTACAGCTCATTTAATGAAAACACATTACAGAACAATCGTGCTTTCGGACATTCACTTGGGTACTTCCGGATCCAAGGCTAAAGAAGTCTCTAATTTTTTAAAAAATCACACCTGTGATACATTGTTACTGAATGGCGATATTATTGATGGCTGGCAGCTCCAGAAATACGGAAAGTGGAAAAAATCGCATACCCGTTTTTTCAGAAGAGTTATTAAAATGACCGAGCAACATAAAACCAAAGTATATTATTTACGCGGAAACCACGATGATTTTTTAGATCAGGTTCTACCGCTTTCTTTTGGCAATATTCATATTGAGCGCGAACACATACATCAGGGCGCAAATGGTAAATCCTATTATGTAGTCCATGGTGATGTATTTGATTCGGTAACATCCAATTTAAAATGGATCGCCAAACTGGGCGATGTTGGTTACACCTTTCTATTATGGTTGAATAAACATTATAACAATTACCGCACAAAACGTGGTTTGCCATATTATTCACTATCACAGGTTGTAAAGCAAAAGGTAAAATCGGCGGTATCCTATATTTCTGATTACGAAGTATTGCTGGCTGATTTGGCCAGATCGAGAAAATGCGATGGTGTTATTTGCGGGCATATTCACCAGCCAGCTATTAAAGTTTACAATGGAATTGATTATCTTAATTCCGGCGATTGGGTTGAATCATTATCTGCCTTAGTAGAAACCATACATGGCGAATGGAAATTGATTTATTATAACCAGGCTTTTGATGAAGATTGGAATACCGGTGAAGATGCGGACGATCCTTCTTTTGTACTGGACAATGTAGTTCGTTTCGCACAAAAAGATGTAAAAATCTATAAGCCCCGTTTTGTGGCATTTTCAGGGTTTAAAAATAATAACGAAGCTATTTGATCTCTTCTTAACCCTCCAAGGGTTTAAGTATAGATCAGAGCTTCCGCAATTGTTTATAGCGAATGATCGAATATAACCCTTGGAGGGTTTTACTTATAATCGTGAATTCTGAAATATAACATACCCCTCCAAGGGTTTCGTGTAATTTAAATCTACGGAAATTATTTATCGCGAATGATCAAACAAAACCCTGAAGGGTTTTAGATTTAACTACGTGTAGCCTTAATGTTAAGCAAGCCGTCGGACCGCCGGAAAAAGCGGTCTGACGGTAGGTGCTATGATTGAATTACGCATAATCGGTCCGGCTGCTTGCTGGGTAGCTCTGACGGCAGATGTAATGATTGCATTACGCACAGGCGGTCAGACGGCTTTTCGTCCGTCCGACCGCTTGCAGGTTAGTGAACAAACAATACGTTATAATAAAATTAAAACTGGTTTAAAAACCATTTACTACTATGACAAACACAGAAATCGATATCGAATTAAAAGTGCTAGAGACACTAAAAGCTCAGAGTCTGAAATCACAGCATATCCCTGTTGATATTATTCTGAAAAACGGAAATATCTGTTTGAAAGGTTTCAGAATATACGAATTTGATGAGGCTAAGCATACGATAAAAGGAATGACCATGCAGGAAGAATACTCTTTTTTAAGAGAACATCGTAAACCCGTATTTGCGCACTTCAACCTGCATGAAATCCTGGAAATGGATTCTTCGGATTGTAATTATTTCTTTCTTACAGAGCCGATTAATGTTAACCGTGCATCAATATAAAGTAAAGCGATCTTCCTTTAGCTTTTCATTCAGGTAAGAAATAGTTACTCTATAAGAGCCTTTTAATAAGGCAGAAACATCAATTACCAGGTTGTTTTCACCCTTATTCAGCTCTTCCCAAATCGACAATTTCATTTCCCCGACAATGTTGTAGATTTTAATATTTACCAATTGAAAGTTTTCTGCAAAAAGATTCATGTCCAGGAAATGCCCCACAGCTTTTTGGTTGATCATAATGTGTTTTCGTGATTATTAAGTATAAAAAGGTTTTCGCCCCCGTTTGTAAGATTATTTTAATTCAAAGATCATCAATACAGATTAACTCATTGTTACTCTGATATTATTCTATCGTTATATAAGCCCTTTTTTACTTCAAAACCTATACCATAATATAATTTTTTCAAGCTTCTTAACATTAACATAACATTGCAGAGATACAGAGTTAATATTAGAGCCGTTCTTTTGCAGAAACTAAACTAAAGAACAAAAAGAAATGAAAAAGCTTATTGTATTTATAGCTTTGTCCTTGACATGCTATTTAGGAGCAAACGCACAAATTCAAAATTTCCAAGAACATCCTAGAGCGTACACTACCAGAAAATCATTCTGGGAAGAAACGAACATTCAGGGATCTATTGATTCTGCCCAAAGATGGCAGTATCAAATTGATTATCAGCAAAGAAGAATGGCTGATGCAAGCTGGGCAAAAGGTATACCTGGTGCAAACACAGATAATATTATGAAAAACCCATACCAGTATGTGGTTCGTCCATGGATTCATTACTGGATAGTTCCAAAAAGAGTTCGTTTGTCTTTATCTCCACTTGGATATTGGCTAACATATACACCTTCAGTTGAGAACTCAAGTTATAACACTAAAACGGATGTTTGGACTAAAGGCCCACAACTTTTACAGCCTGAATTCAGAATTTGCCCTCAGGTAACAGTTAACGATCAGGTAGGTAGATTATTGATTGTAAACAGATACCGTTATGAATTCCGCTTTCAAGGCAATAAGATGCCTTCTACCACGGATTTTTGGGGTGATTTAGGTGAAGGTTATAATTTCAATCCTAATCCAATAGGTGCAGCTGGTGTAGGTGGTACTACTCAGCATGCAGGAAGATTCCGTTGGCAAGTGCGTATGATGTATGTATTTAACAATCATGGCAAAATGCAGAAAAACAGTATATACATCAATGCGTGGAACGAATTATTCTTGGCAACTGGACGTCATACAGATATCACGAAAGTGGTTAACCAAAACAGAACAATTGGTATGATCGGATGGAAATTGCCAACTGAGTTTCCTATACGTATAGAGGCAGGTATTACATATCAAGCTAATTTTGCCTATGCTACTAAATACGAAGCAAATGGTTCATCATATACTGTTCTGAGTACTGTCCCTGGTGTTGGTAGCTATACAGGAAGTCGTCAGGTTGAATTGAATACAGCTTATACAATATATGTGATCTTCGATGAATTTCATACATTGTTTAAAAAGAAGAAAAATCCACAGGACGAACCTAAATTCCCACATCCTGAGAAATTATAATCAAAGAATTACAGAATACATTGAATTAAAACAAATTAGACCGATGAAATTTTCATCGGTCTAATTTGTTTAGTTGAATGATCAAAATTCCCTCAGTGCATTACAATTAATTAATATTTTAAATAAAAATAAGTGTTTACCTTGCGCCTAAGTTATTCAAGGGAACATATTTGATTAATAACGAAACCCTCTTACGAAAATGAAAAAAATCATCTTTTTAGCACTTTCTTCGGCCTTGTTCATGGCATGTGGTGGCGAGAAAAAATCATCAGAAGGAACAGATTCAACCAAAACAGCTGCGGAAGCTCCCGCAGGTTCAAGTATTAAAGTAGATGGTTCTTCTACGGTTTTTCCTATTTCTGAAGCCGTTTCTGAAGAATTCGAAAAAGCAAACCCTGAAATTCACGTAACAGCAAACTCTTCCGGCACGGGTGCTGGTTTCAAAAAATTCATCCGTAATGAAATTGATGTAACCGGTGCTTCCAGACCAATCAAAGCATCTGAAGATAAAGAATGTGCAGAGAAACAAATCGCTTATTTTGAGATTCCTATTGCGTACGATGGTTTAGCAATCGTTGTAAACAAGGAAAACAAATGGGTTGATTATATGACTGTGGAAGAATTGAAAAAATTATGGGAACCATCTGCAAAAGGTACTATTATGTACTGGAACCAGATCCGTCCTACCTGGCCAAAAGAAAAAATCAACTTATACGGAGCTGGTACTGAATCCGGAACATTTGATTATTTCACAGAAGCAATCGTAGGTGAAGCAAAATCCTGCCGTCCGGATTATACTGGTAGCGAAGATGATAACGTATTGGTTGGCGGCGTTGCCGGTGATAAATACGCGCTGGGTTATTTCGGATATGCATATTTCTTCGAAAATCAGGACAAATTGAAAATCGTTCCGATCGATGATAAAAAAGATGAGAACGGTAAAGGTGCTGTTGCTCCAAGCAATGAAACAATCATTAACGGAACCTACCAGCCTTTATCCCGTCCGTTGTTGATTTATGTAAACAAAGCTTCGGCTGCTAAACCTGAAGTTACAAGTTATGTTAATTATTACATCGATCAGGCTCCGGTATTGGTTCCTGAAACAGGATATGTTCCATTGTCAACTGAAACATATAAATTAGTAAAAGAGCGTTTCGCTGCTGGTACAACAGGTTCTCTTTTCTTGACATTGAAAACAACCGTTGGTGTTAAATTAGAAGAAGTATTAAAAACAACTCAGTCAAAATAAAAGACTGAATACGAATGAAGCTTAGCGAGAAGTTAATCGAGAAATTCTTATTAGCCTGCAGTTTGTTAACGATCTTAACAACTGTAGGCATAATATCGGTACTGTTTTTTGAAACCGCGAGGTTTTTCCAGGTAGTATCCATTATAGATTTTTTAACCGATACCGAATGGTCGCCTTCTTTTGCAAAGGGGCAACAGCATTTTGGTATTCTGCCGCTTCTGGCCGGTACGTTTTTAACAACATTCATTGCTATGTGTGTAGCTGTTCCGCTAGGTATTACCATTGCGGTTTACCTGAGCGAATACGCAGATCCAAGACTCCGCAATGTAGTAAAACCGGTTTTGGAAATTCTTGCTTCCATACCAACCATTGTATATGGTTACTTTGCCCTGACATTTGTTACACCGTTATTGCAAGGCATGTTTCCCGCATTGGGTCTTACAAATTTCAATGCCTTATCTCCAGGTATTATCATGGGTGTCATGATTCTTCCATTGGTTTCTTCCTTAAGTGAAGATGCTTTGTACGCGGTACCTAAGGCCTTGCGCGAAGGTTCGTATGCTATGGGAGCAACGAAATTGCAAACAGCTTTAAAAGTAATTATCCCTGCGGCCCTTTCGGGTATAGCCGTATCCATCATTCTGGCTTTATCCAGGGCGGTAGGAGAAACGATGATTGTTGCCATTGCTGCCGGTAACAAACCAACACTTACCTTCAATCCATTGGAGCAAGTGCAGACAGCTACTACCTATATTGTGCAGACAGTAAACGGTGATGTTGCTAACGACTCTATTGAATACAAAACTATTTATGCGGTCGGTATGAGTCTTTTTGTGATTACCCTGGTATTAAACAATATCAGTTTTTGGTTAAAGAAACGCTACCACCAAGCATATAAATAAGGTTTTATGGCGAAGAAATTAGGCAAAAGAATGCGCCAGAAACATGTGCGCAGACAGAAATGGTACGAATTTCAGGATAAAGCATTTAAATATGTTGCCTTGACAGCAACTGGTTTTGGTATTCTGATACTGGTTGTATTGTTATGGGATGTATTTTCAACAGGCTTGGGCCGATTTGATTTGAGCTTTTTCCTGGAGTCTTCTTCCAGAAAGGCAAAAAATGCCGGTATCTATGCCGCGATGGGCGGTACATTATGGGTTATGATTCTCACAACCTTAATAGCCTTCCCTATTGGAATTGGTGCAGGATTGTATCTGGAAGAATACAATGCAAAAAGCAGAATGGCGAATATTCTGGAAATTAATATTTCAAATTTAGCGGGTATCCCATCTATTATATATGGTTTACTTGGTCTGGAAATATTTTCCCGAACCATGATGATGGGCGATTCGGTGCTTACAGGTGCATTAACATTGGCATTATTAATATTACCAATCATTATTGTATCTACTAGGGAATCGCTTAAAACAGTTCCGTATAATTTGCGCGAGGCATCCTTTGCCTTGGGAGCAACGAAATGGCAAACGATCTGGTTTCAGATATTGCCGGCATCTATTCCGGGTATTGTTACAGGAGCGATTCTGGCAATTTCAAGAGCAATCGGTGAAACAGCTCCCTTAATTGTAATTGGTGCTGCAACGTATATCACTTCGGTGCCGGGTTCTCCCTTGGAAGAATTTACGGTATTGCCAATTCAGATCTTTTACTGGATCGGTAAACCACAGCACGATTTCAAAGTAAATGCTGCCGCTGCGATTATCATCTTATTAGCGATTACCTTCATTATGAATGGTGCAGCGGTGTATCTCCGCTATCGTTGGCAGAAAAAAATCAAGTGGTAACAGATGTAGATCTGTTTCAGGGAAATATTCCATTGAATCATTAATATCTTTCTAGTAAGGCGCAAGCCAAAAGACTGAATAATATGAAAATTGAAGCACAAGACGTACATGTTTATTATGGTATGGAGCATACGCTGAAAGGCGTTTCCATGAGCATAAAAAAGAATACTGTTACGGCATTGATCGGACCTTCCGGCTGCGGAAAATCTACCTTCCTGCGTTGTATGAACCGCATGAATGATTTGATTGACAATTGTCAGGTAAAAGGGAAAATTTTGATTGATGAAGTAGATATAAACGCTCCGTCTGTCAATACAAACGAACTCCGTAAAGCTGTTGGTATGGTTTTTCAAAAGCCAAATCCGTTTCCAAAATCAATTTTTGAAAACGTTGCCTATGGAATGCGCGTAAATGGTATTTCAAATAAAGAATACATCAACGATAAAGTAGAATGGTCATTGAAACAGGCTGCTTTATGGGATGAAGTAAAAGATAAGTTGAAAAAATCAGCCTTAGCCTTATCTGGTGGACAGCAACAACGTTTGTGTATTGCCAGAGCTTTGGCTGTTGAACCATCGATTCTGTTAATGGATGAGCCTGCTTCAGCACTGGATCCGATTTCTACATCAAAAATCGAGGAGTTGATTTATAATCTGAAAGCACAGTACACCATTCTGATTGTAACACATAACATGCAGCAGGCAACCAGAACAAGTGACAAGACAGCATTCTTTTATATGGGAGATCTGGTGGAATACGATGATACCAGGACCTTATTTACAAACCCGAAAAAAGAACGTACACAAAATTATATTACCGGACGTTTCGGTTGATACTATTGTTACTTATTAAATAAATTAAAATCTTTCACCTTGATTCTATACGAAAATGAATCTACTGGAAACTGAATTAGGAGAGCTGAAGAGCGAATTGATCGATATGACGCACCTTATAAAGGAGCAAATGGAAAAGAGTATTACTGCTTTTTATTCCTTCGATCATGACCTTGCCAAAGAAGTAATGAAAAATGAAAAGCGTGTGAACGGAAACGAGCTGAAAATAGACAGCCGTTGCGAACACATACTTGCACTTTTCAATCCTGTTGCCATTGACTTACGTTTTGTTGTGGCATCTTTAAAAATGGTATCCGACCTGGAACGTATTGGCGACAATGCAGAAGGCATGTGCAAATATCTGCTTATGTCAAAGAGTCCTTTTGACAAAGATTTGATAGAGAAAATGCGTTTCAGGGAAATGACAAGTATCGTTCTTGAAATGCTGACTATTTTATGTGAATCCTTTGAAACGGACAATACAAAACTGGCTCGTACAGTTTTTTCAAAAGATGATTTACTGGATGAAATTAATGCGAATGCCAACAATGTATTGGCTGAATACATTGAGATTACAAAAGATCATGATAAAGTAATGCAAGCCATTTATTTGCTTTCCATGATCCGCAAAACAGAACGTGTTGGCGATTACATCACGAATATTTCAGAAGAAATTATTTTTTATGTAAAAGCAAAAGTGCTGAAGCATAAAAAGAATAAAGAGTAGAGAAACACGAATCTTATTGTTGTATAAAGCGGAACGCTTAAAGCCCAAGGCTTAAGGCGTTCCGCTTTGTGTTTTCTGCAAGGGGGGGATGCAATAAAGGGCGTATGCAATACGCCCTTACGGTGTCCTTTCCGCCTTAGGCCTTCTGCTTTTAGCCTTTTGCCTCCACCTTTTGCCTTTGCAACACATATTGTGTACCTTTCTATTATGCGAATTTTATTATGCTGTATGGTTTTGGTTTTTATGTTTGCTGAGGCCAAGGCGCAATCATCTTCTTCAACGCCGGCTGCTGCGGATGCGCAGGTAATAAAAACGTATGCACAACCACTTTATCAGTTTAACCCGAGAATTGATTTTTTGCTAAAAAACAACAGAACTTCGCTCTATCTGGAGAGCGTTATGAATGTACAATATGCCTATAGTTCGTTGGTGGAACAATATTACTGGAATGGAAAATTTGGGATAGACCATGCTATCACAAACAAAATGTATATAGGTATTTCCGAGAAGTTGAATTACAGTTTTTTAAACAGCACCAGTAAAATAAGTCTATATGATTATACAACCAGAGTTTATTTGCAACACAGGGGAAAAATAAAATCATTATTATTTTTAAAGGAAGTACTCTATGAACAGTTTAATTATACAAACGGCACATTGACGTTGAATACCAATCAGGGCTCAACGGTTACAAAACTACCCACTGTTGGAAGAATTGGATTAGGACTTGGACTTGGCAAGTATTTCAAAATAGGTAAAAATCAACTAGCTGTTTTTGGCAGTTATAGAGCTTTTGTTGAGTTTGATTTAAAGAACAATAAAAATTCCTATTTCAATAACCGATTCATTGATTATACACTTTTGCGATTGGATGCAGGTTACTTAATCAATAAAAGCCTATATATAGGTGTATATGTTGCCAGAGATACAAATTTTGGCTATGTCGTTGCTTCAACGCCCTATGATAGTAATAATATAACCCCAATCGGTGGTCTGGTCTGTAATCTGATACTTAATCCATTCTCAGATTCAAAAAAACAGGAAAATGAGGCATTCAGATACTTTTATACCAAATAAGAAGTTTTATTGAAACTGTTATCCCGAATGGATCAAATTGTGTAAATTAGAATATTATACCAGAAACGGAAAGATATGCTTAAGCTATTACTTAGTCTTTTAAAAACCGGGGCAATCGTAGATTCGCTTCAAAGTGTGTTTCTGTCAAAACTGGAAAACTGGAAACAGGATTTTTACAAAAAACTGGCAGATATATTGGCCAGTATCATTGTCTTGATTATAGTTTCCTTTGTGTTTTTAATGATGCTTTTATTCATGGGCTTTGGCTTAAGCTTTTATCTGAATAATGTTCTGGAAAGTTCGTATCTGGGCTTTCTGATTGTAGGCTGCCTATTCCTGATTTCAGCCTGGATCATGTCTTTAAGTATACGTTCCGGCTATTTGCAGCGGAAACTATTAAAGTTAATGATGCGTATTCTTGAAAAAAGGTCCGACGAAAGATTGTAATTGCTTATGAGTTTGATATACTCAACCCTTGCCGATAAAAAAAATAAAGGAATAAAATCCTTTGCCATTCTGCTTGATCCGGACAAATTGGACAATACATCACTAATGAAAATCATTCAGATGTCGGTGGAATGCAAGGTAGATTATTTCTTTTTGGGTGGAAGTTTGCTGACGCATTATAATCTTCCTTCTATCGTGCGGACAATAAAAGCACATTCCCATATTCCGGTTATTCTTTTCCCGGGAAGCAATTTACAGATTGAACCAACAGCAGATGCTATTTTATTATTATCATTAATCTCCGGCAGAAATTCAGACTTTTTAATTGGTCAGCATGTTATTGCGGCGCCTATCATTAAGAAAAGTAACCTGGAAGTATTGTCGACCGGTTATATGCTGGTGGATTGTGGTAAGCAAACCACTGTATCCTATGTCAGCAACACAACGCCGCTTCCCTATGATAAACCTGCAATTGCAGTATGTACGGCCATGGCAGGCGAGATGCTTGGTTTGAAACTCATGTATTTAGATGGGGGTAGCGGAGCTATTCAGCCCGTTAGTCGTAAAATGATTGCATCGGTTAAAAAAGCGATTGATTGTCCATTGATTGTAGGTGGAGGCATGAATACCGTATCAAAAGCCTTGGATGCTTTGCAAGCAGGAGCGGATGTGATTGTGGTTGGAAATGGTATCGAAGAAAATCCAAATCTGTTGATTGAAATTTCAGAGAAGGTGCATGAAATGAATGGGATGTTGAGGGTGTAGGGACTTTTCTTTATTTTTGAGACAAAAAAAGCCGCTTGACGCGGCTCTTTCCATTAAACTGTATTCACTTTAAACATTAAACTTTCTAGATATTCATTAGAGACTCTCTGCGTCTCATTTTTCCTGCAGGTATCCCAAACATCATTTTAAAACGACGGCAGAAATACGCAGTGTCTTTGTAACCAACCTCACCGCCAATTTCACGGATACTTTTCTTAGAGGTTCTTAATAAATCAACGGCTTTTTCCATACGTTGATATTCAATATAATCCTGAGGATTTATACCGGTAAGCATTTTGAAATACTGACCAACATAATCTTCCGATACGTTAGCTACACCAGCCAATACTTTGTTAGATAAATCTCCGCCAAGGTATTTCTTAATATATGCGAAAATGTCCAATAAACGCGGATCTTTGAAATACGTACTGTTGGTTGCCAGACGTTCCACAAACAAATTCTTGCGCAGAATAAAACGGATAATTTCAACAACAATTCTATCCGTATTTATATTGATGACTCTGTCTTTACCAGCTTCATTGGCTAAATCTTCCTTAACAGTATCCAGGATATATTCACCTAATTTAGGCGTTTCGCTGATAATGAAAGGAGGGATGTCAAGAGAAGTGAAAAAGTTTACAGAATCAAACACTTTAGCTTCAAAAGAAACATAACTGAATGAATTCGGGTCTAAACCAATCAAATCCGGATCCGTGACAGAATTCAGAAATTTCTCTCTGTTTGTCAATAATTCTTCATTCGAAAGTTTTATCGTATTTCCTGAGCCATATGAAATGGAAACAGAGCGACCGCCAGGAATGAACAATAATTCACCTTCTTTAACTTTATGTCTCTCTTCCCCAAAAGAGATCTCGCCCTGATGTAACAGGACAATCATATTGCTTACATCGTAATAGTTGTCAACCGTAAGCGATTGAACTATTCTAATTGATTTAGATTTAATGTATCGTACACCTAACGATTCAATAATCTTATTATAATCTTCCATTGCACTTCACTATTTTGGACAATTACAAGAAAAAAGATCCGACAAAATGGTAACGGATTTGCACAAAACTAATACAAAAAAGATCTAAACACAATAATATTGCAAAATAAAAACAGCTCAATTACACTTTTATAAGTTTTTGAGCTGTTTTTAATAGTATACGAATGTTATTATTTGAATAATTCCCTTCCAATCACCAATTTTTGGATTTCAGAGGTACCTTCATAAATCTGGGTTATTTTGGCATCGCGCATTAAGCGTTCCACATGAAATTCCTTTACATATCCATAACCGCCATGAATCTGTACCGCTTCAATCGTAACATCCATGGCAACCTGTGAGGCGAAAAGCTTCGCCATCGCCGCTGCTTCTGTATAATCCTGATGCTGATCTTTCAGAAACGCTGCCTTCAAAACCATTAGGCGCGCCGCATCGATGCGGGTAGCCATATCCGCCAATTTAAACTGAATGGCCTGGTGATTAAAGATTTCAGTACCGAATGATTTTCTTTCCCTGGAATATTTTAAAGCGAATTCCAAAGCACCGGAAGCAATTCCCAAGGCTTGTGCAGCAATACCGATTCTTCCTCCATTCAGTGTTTGCATGGCAAACTTAAATCCGAAACCATCTTCACCAATACGATTGGCTTTAGAGACTTTTACGTCCGTAAACATAAGGGAATGTGTGTCAGAAGCACGTATTCCCATTTTATTTTCTTTTTTGCCTACCACAAAGCCGGGATATCCTTTTTCGACAATTAAGACATTAATGCCTTTATGTTTCAATTCCGGATGTGTCTGTGCAATAACAAGATAAACAGATGCAGAATTCCCATTCGTTATCCAGTTTTTAGTACCGTTTACCAGATAATAGTCCCCCATATCAACGGCTGTTGTATGCTGCGAGGTAGCATCCGAACCAGCTTCAGGCTCAGAAAGACAAAAGGCACCGATTATTTCTCCGCTTGCTAAGGGTTTTAAATATTTCTGTTTTTGTTCTTCTGTACCAAATTGTTCCAGACCCCAGCATACCAAGGAGTTATTTACCGACATACAGACAGATGTCGAGGCATCAATTTTTGATATTTCTTCCATCGCCAATACATAGGAAACAGTATCCATACCCGACCCTCCATAGGCAGGATTTACCATCATGCCCAGAAAACCCAATTCGCCCAATTTTTTCACCTGTTCTTTGGGAAACGTCTGGTGTTCATCACGCTCAATGACACCCGGCAACAATTCTGTCTGAGCAAAATCCCTGGCCGCAGCCTGAACAGCTTTTTGTTCTTCACTAAAATCAAAATCCATAATCGGTACAGAATATTGTCTTAATATAGTACTACGGTTAATAAAATCAATTGTTTGAATAAATTAAAATATTTGTTTAAACAACAGCAATGAGACAATCTAAAAGATATTATGTGTGTAAAATGGATCTATAAAAAGAATAAAGCTAATGCCTGGATATGACCTTGGTCATATCTTTATGGATTAAAAAGACAAAAATTAGCAGGATACTTATTAACTTAAGAAATATTTCAACCTGATTCAGTATTAATTTAACTAACCTATATAATCACTTTAAACGTTACTATTATGAGCGCAAACATTGAGAATGACAATACTTCTGGTAAAAACCATGAAGGAGCAAATGCAAACTGGCCTGTTCGTGTACTTACGGCAACATCTATAATCGGTGATGATATTCTGAATTCAAAAGATGAAAAAGTAGGTACTATTAAAGACATCATGATTGATATTCGCAGAGGTATTGTGGAATATGTAATCATTGAATGCAGTGGATTTCTTGGACGTCACGAAAAATTATTTGCTGTGCCGTTTAGCGAACTGAAAATCAAACCAAGCAAAAAAGCTTTCATTTTACATAAGGACGATGAGTTCCTGAAAAAAGCTCCGGGATTTGATAAAAATCACTGGCCTGAAACAAATAGCCATCATTATATCCAGGTAGAAGGATATTGGGGCGACTTTATTGGCGCAAGCACGGGTGCTGGATTCTAATTAAAGGCTAATTCTTTTCAATAAAAAAGCCACTCATTAGAGTGGCTTTTTTATAATAGTGTTTTACTAAAAAGATATCTAATTGGCAGAACCGACCGATCGTTTTTGTATGTGGATCAGCCTTTAATTTAAAACGGTTTAATTTCTTTTTGTTTGATAATGTTACCCATGTCGGGCTATCGTAGCCGTCAGACCGATTGGGCGTAACACTATCTGTAGTTCATTCTATTGTGTTTTAGAGATAAGCTTGCTAATGATTTTCTGATCCGAACTATCGTAGCCGTCAGACCGCTTTTTCGGGCGGTCCGACGGCTTAGGCGGATCCTTGCTTAATTATTAAGAAAATTATTAATTTTTTTCTTGGCTTTTTTAGACTTCTTTTCAGCTTTTGGTTCAGCATCTTCAACCGCATCACCAGCTTTTTCAGACGATTCTTCCATTTTCTCTTTAAGCTTCTCTGCCGGCGTTTTTTCTTTACAGGATTGCAGCGAAACAAAAAGCAGGGTAATGAAAATCAATGAATAAAATCTCATACGTGTATAGTGTTTGATGTAATGTATATTAAGTATACGAATAAGGATTTTAAAATAAAAAAGGTCTGCACGTAAGCAGACCTTTTTTATTTTAAAATGCGTAAGAAATGGTTTAGTCGTCGTGACTCATTCCCAAATACATCATTACATAATAAATTAACTGAGCCATGGCTCCGATTGCAACAACAACATACGTACGAGCAGCCCATTTTAACGCATCTTTAGCCATTTCATGTTCCTGAGCATTGGTTACACCGCGACTTTCCATCCAGGCTAATGCTCTGTTACTGGCATCAAATTCAACTGGTAAAGTAATCAATGCAAATACAGTTAAAACCAGGTTACAGGCAATAATAATCAAAAGAACTATCGGCAAAGCTCCGGGGCCTGCAAAAAACAGTCCACCAAAGATCATCACCATCATAAGAACATTCAGAATATTAGCGCTGATATTCTGGATCGGAACTAAAGAAGAGCGGAGTTCAAGCATGCTATAGGCTTTTGCGTGTTGCACGGCATGTCCGCATTCGTGCGCAGCTACGGCAGCAGATGCCGCATTGCGTCCGTTGTATACGTCAGGGCTTAGATTTACGGTTTTATCTGAAGGGTTATAATGGTCCGTTAAACGACCTTCTACAGAAAGTACTTTTACGTCGTAAATTTTGTTATCACGAAGCATTTGTTCCGCTATTTCTTTACCGGACATGCCCGATAAGAGAGTATAGTGTGAGTATTCTTCAAATTTGCGTTTCAGTTTGTTGCTAACATACCAGCTTACAAGCATGGTAACAATGGCAATAACGAAAATCATAACATTATTGGTTTAGTTGGCTTTTTATTTTTTCTATGATTCCGGTGGTCGAATAACCATTTACAAGGTCAATCGTTTTCACCGAACCTCCGTTTTCAATTACAATATCTGCGCCAACTATTGTATCTATTGTATAATCACTTCCTTTTACCAAAACATCTGGCTTTATGTCAGTAATCAGCTCTAAAGGAGTAGGTTCATCGAACAAAATGACAGCATCTGTGCAGGCTAAAGCTGCAAGCATACGCGCACGTGCATATTCATTGTTAAGCGGGCGATCAGGTCCTTTCAGTCGTTTTACAGAAGCATCTGTATTAAGTCCGACAACAAGTTTTGAACCCAGCTGCTTAGCTTTTTCAAGGTAATCGATGTGCCCTAAATGAAGAATATCAAAACAGCCGTTTGTAAAAACCACTTCACCGGATTGTTTCCATTTATCTACTAATTCGGCAGCTTTTTCTTTTGAAACAATTTTATCAGCGTTTGTCATTTATATCAGAAAATTAAGAATCTAAATTTTATGATTCAATTGAATTGTCATTTTTGCCTAATAACAGCGAAAGAGTAAAAGAAATTCCTCCCAGGATAATCACCGTTAATGTCTGTGAGGTATGAAGTAATAAGGCATAAGATATTCCATCAACTTTCGATACTCCGTAAATAACAAGAGCAGATGAAACCAGATAATGAAAAGCTCCAATACCGCCTTGTACGGGCGCTGACATTCCTAAACCTCCAACCACCAGTAATACAAGTCCCGCAAGTAAACCTAAATGTTCTGTTGCCGGAAGTGCGAATAATACGGTGTATGTCATGAAATAATAGCAAATCCATATTAACAGCGTATGAAATAAAAATTGCCACTTCTTTTCGAGTTTACGAATACTGATAACGCCTTCCCATACACCACCCAGAAAAGCAGATGTTTTGATATATATCGTGTTTTTTCTGATTTGGTGACGAAGAAACCAAAGCATTCCAAACAAACCCAATATAAAAAACAATGCTATGGCAATGAATAAATACAGCGATTGCAAACTCGCAAACATGCCTTGAAATTTTTCGATAAAAATTTCGGAAAGAAATCCGCTTATGCGATTAAACTCCAGAATAAAGGTTAAACCAATTAATGTAAGTAATCCGATTAAGTCAAATACACGTTCAGCCACGACACTTCCAAAAGTAGCATTGAAAGGAGCTTTGTCCATTCTCTTCAACATAAGACAGCGCGCAACTTCTCCTGCCCTTGGCAAAAATACGTTTGCAAAATAGCCGGACATAAGTGCCAGGAATGTTTTATAAACGGGAGGTTTAATATCCAAGGGTTCAAGTAGCAGGTTCCAACGAACCGCTCTTGACCAATAAGCCACCAATGAAACCAGCACAGAAACTGCGATCCAGAAATAATCAGCTCTCCGAAAATCAGCTTCAATTTTATTGAAATCCTGATCCTTCAGTACATACCAAAACAATACACCACCAAGACCAAGCATTAACAAGTACTTGATCGCATTTTTAAGAAATGAATTCATTGAAATATGTTTAGTTTAGGCGGTTGGAAGTATCCGGAAAAATAAGACAAGGCTTCCATGTTTTTGCTTCTTCAAAATCCATTGTTGCGTAGGAGATAACAATGACAATATCGCCAACCGCAACTTTTCGGGCTGCAGGGCCATTCAGACAGATAACACCGCTGTTTTTCTCTCCTTTGATAACATATGTTTCAAATCGTTCACCATTATTAATATTTACGATTTGCACTTTTTCATTTTCAATAATATTGGAAGCTTCCATCAATGCTTCATCAATGGTAATACTGCCAACATAATGTAATTCGGCTTGAGTAACTTTAACGCGATGAATCTTTGACTTTAATACCTGAATCTGCATGAGTATAAATTAACGGATCGAAATTATGAAATAATTACCAGATTGTCGATAAGCCTGACTCCTTCAACAAATGCTGCAATACAAATCGCTGTTTTAGAAATACTGTTCAGATCCTTAACACTTTCCAATGTTTCTCCGTTCACAACTTCAAGATATTCAACACGAATCTCAGGAAAAGACGTTAAAAGCTGAAGTCCTGACTGTTGAATTATTTCAACGTTTGTTTCTCCGCTTTTTATCTGCTTTTCCATCTGGCATAATGCCTTATACAAATTTGCTGCCAGAACTTTCCCTTGCTCACTCAAACGCATATTTCGAGAAGACATGGCTAATCCATTCGCTTCCCGCATAATAGGACAGGAAATAATTTCAATCGGGAAATTAAGTTCACGAACCAATTGATTGATAACGGCTACCTGTTGCAGGTCTTTTTGACCAAAATAAGCCTTATCAGGATGAATAACATTGAAAAGTTTGCTAACAACAATAGCTACACCACTGAAATGCCCGGGGCGATGTAAACCTTCCAGAATAGTATCCAGCAAGCCCATTTGAATGGAAAGCTTTGGTTCAGAAGGATAGAACTCCGCTACTTCCGGCATAAAGAGGAAATCGCATCCGGAATTCTTCAGTAATTCAATATCTTTTTCAAATTGTACAGGATATTTATTGAAATCCTCTTTGTTATTAAATTGTAAAGGATTCACAAAAACACTTACTACACATATGTCATTTTCCTCTTTTGCTTTTTTCACCAGAGAAAGATGCCCTTCGTGTAACGCTCCCATTGTTGGAACAAAGCCTATAGAGTGGTTTTTTCTGCGTTCTTCGTGTACAAGAGAACGCATCTTTTGAATAGAATATATACTGTCCATCGGGGTGCAAAACTGCGCAATTTCGGTTAAAAACCAAGGCATTGATTAGTAATAGACTTGAAAAAGACATATATTTTTTGTATTTTTGACCTGCCGTAGTCTGTTCGGTTTAAATTTCCATCTAAAAAAGGGTATATGTCTAAATTGAGAATCCTTTACGTTGCCAGCGAAATCAACCCTTTTTTACAATATTCAGAAGTAGGTAAAATGTTACGTAAACTTCCTCAGGCCATGCAGGAACGAGGTTTAGAAGTACGTATATTAATACCTCGTTTCGGGTTGATTAACGAACGCAAAAATCGACTTCACGAAGTAGTTCGTTTATCAGGCATTAATATAGCCGTTGGAGATGAAGAAAAACCACTAATAATCAAAGTAGCCTCTATTCCAAATGCCAAATTACAGGTTTACTTTATTGATAACGAAGATTATTTCCAAAGGAAATATGTTTTTCATGATAAAGCAAACAAGTTTTACGAAGATAATGACGAAAGAGCCATTTTCTTTTGTAAAGGTGTTATGGAAACGGTAAAGAAACTTGGCTGGGCACCCGATATTGTTCATTGTAATGATTGGATGACAAGCCTTATACCATTATACTTAAAAACGCGTTATAAACTGGATCCTGTATTTAAAGATGCCAAATCAGTATTTACAGTATATAACAATCCTGTTAAATTTAAATTCGGTAAAGACTTATTAAGCAAAGTAAAAATGCTTGATATTGATGATACAATGTTGTCTCATCTTCAGACTGCTGATTACGAAGGTTTTATAAAAATGGGTTTAGAATATGCTGATGCGGTAATAAAAACAGAATCGGAATATACAGAGAGTGTGAACAAGCTTTTTCTGGAAACAGAAAAGCAAAAGAAAGTTGAATTATTACCGGCAGTAGATGATACTTTGGATGAAGAGAAATATTATAATTTCTACAATCAATTGGTGGGCTAAAACAAGCACACCAATTGTATTTTTATTTTTTGTAGTAAGCATTATTATTTCCTGTAAAAAATCAGGGGATTTTAATCTCGGAAATAAAAAACAGGAAAGCTTTACAGGCATTCAGTTTACCGATACATTTTCAATAATTAATGAAACACTGCTATTGAATGATTCATTGGTAAGTGCGACATCTAGTTTTTTGAATTTTGGTTATTATCAGGATCCTGTTATGGGAAATATTTCTTGTGAAGCATATTGTGCCTTAACGTTATTGAATCCGGGTGTCAGTTATAATGGAGCAGTCGTAGATTCGGCTTATCTGTATCTCAGTTATTCATTTGCATATGGTGATACAACAAGCTTATCTGGCGTATCCATACATGAAATTACCAGTCAGATGGATTTGAGTGTTCCATATAAAACAACAAGTAATTTTGTAACGTATAATAGTGCTGTAGATGGTGTATTGCAAAACACACCTCAGGCGCCATTAACCCCATTTACCTCACCGCAATCATCCATACCTTTTACATATCAATCCTTCCCGAATTCAAATGATTCATTAAAAATACCATTGACACAATCATTTGCTTCTGAAATTTTATCTAAGGCAAACAATAATGCTAACAGTGATTTCAATTCAATATTTTATGGTATTGTTATTAAAAGAAATGAAAATTGGTTAAACGGAGGATCAGTCGTAAGGGCTAATTATAGTTCAGGCAGCTATAAAAGTACTAGAGTAATGATATATTATCACATCGGAAATCAGCTGGATTCAGCTTTTTTCGGACTATATTATTCAACACCATCTTTTAATAGAGTTATTCCACAATTTTCTGGAGCTTTAGCGAATCTGAAGAAAAGCGGAGACACAATTCCACCTATATTAACAAATGGCAATTGTTTTATTCAGTCTGGGACTGGAGTTGTGACAAAAGTAAAAATACCTTATCTAACACAATTACAAAGTCCCAATGATACGTCTGTAGTAATCAATAAAGCACTGTTGTATGTGCCGATTGAATCGACACCGCCCATGTGTGATCTTCAGAAATATTATCAAACTTCCCCAGTCGGACTCGTAGAGATCAATCCAAATAATACCTATAAATACCGGCCAACAGGTCTTGCAATTATTCAGGCAACGGGCACACCTCAATATGCAGCAGGTCATGCAGCAACCGATACAGCTATTTATTTTAATACGCATACTTATATACTAGATATTACATCGTATGTACAAGCAATCTTGTCAAGTAAGGCTGATGGTACAACATATTTCATAAATGATGGCTTTATAATTGTTCCTGCTATTAACAGTTACCAAATAAACAGGTCTGTCATTCATAGTAGTACTGCAGTTTCAAATCCAATGAAGTTAGAATTATACTATACTAAAGTTAAATAGATTTATATGTGTGGAATTGTAGCCTATGTTGGTCATCGTGAAGCATGTCCTATTATAATTAAGGGATTAAAAAGACTTGAATACCGCGGTTATGATAGCGCTGGTATTGCCCTGATGAATGGCGAGCTTACTGTATATAAGAAAAAAGGAAAGGTAAGCGAACTGGAAGCTTTTATTAAAAACTTTCCGCTTCACAGCCACATAGGTATTGGTCATACTCGTTGGGCCACACATGGAGAACCGAATGATGTAAATGCACATCCTCATTATAGCTCAAATAGGGAATTAGCCATTATCCATAATGGTATTATTGAAAATTACGCTTCTTTAAAAACAGAATTAGAAGCACGCGGACACGTTTTCTTGAGCGAAACAGATTCTGAAGTATTTATACATTTAATTGAGGACGTAAAAGAAAATAATGAATGTACGTTAGATGAAGCTGTCCGCTTGGCTTTATCAATGGTTGTTGGAGCTTATGCGATTGTAGTGATTAGCAATAATGACAAAGACACGTTAATTGCTGCACGGAAAGGTAGTCCTTTGGTCATAGGTATTGGTAAAGGCGAATTCTTTTTAGCCTCCGATGCATCTCCCATTATTGAATATACAAACGATGTTGTATATCTGAACGATCATGAAATCGCCATTATCAAACAAGGTGAATTAACCATTAAAAATATCAATGCGGTTACTCAAACTCCTTATATACAAACATTAGATCTTGAATTGGATCAAATTGAAAAAGGAGGATATCCGCATTTCATGTTGAAAGAAATTTTTGAACAACCTAAATCCATCACAGATTGTTTAAGGGGCAGGGTAAAAGCTTCTCAAGGACATCTTCAACTAGGCGGGATTCTTCAATATTCAAATAAATTAATAAAAGCAGAACGAATTATTATTGTTGCCTGCGGAACATCCTGGCATGCTGGTCTGGTTGCTGAGTATTTATTTGAGGATATAGCACGTATACCTGTAGAGGTTGAGTATGCGTCTGAGTTCCGATACAGAAATCCGATTATACGGGAAGGTGATGTCGTAATAGCCATTTCTCAATCCGGTGAAACGGCTGATACATTAGCTGCCATCGAGCTTGCAAAGTCCAAAGGTGCCGTAATATTTGGTGTATGTAATGTTGTTGGTTCTTCTATTGCGAGAGCATCGCATGAGGGAGCTTATTTGCACGCTGGTCCGGAAATAGGAGTAGCCAGTACAAAAGCATTCACGGCCCAGGTTACAGTATTGGCAATGATGGCCATTATCGTTGGTAACAAAAAAGGGACAATCACAGATAGTCAATACATGACACTTTTGGCGGAGTTAGAAAACATTCCTCAAAAAGTTGAAAAGGCATTACAGAATAATGCAGTGATCATTGAGATTGCTGAGAAATTTAAAAATGCAAAGAACTTTTTATATCTGGGCAGAGGCTACAATTTCCCTGTTGCATTAGAAGGCGCATTAAAACTGAAAGAAATCTCTTATATTCATGCAGAGGGTTATCCGGCAGCTGAAATGAAGCATGGGCCAATTGCCTTGATTGATGAGGAAATGCCGGTGTGTGTTATCGCTCCATTGGATAATTCATATGAAAAAATTGTTTCTAATATACAGGAAGTAAGAGCTCGTAAGGGCAGAGTGATTGCAGTCGTAACAGAAGGGGATACGCATATCCGTAACATGGCAGAATATGTTATAGAAATCCCACCAACACACGAAGTGCTAATGCCTTTGCTTACCGTAATTCCATTACAATTATTGTCTTATCATATTGCAGTAATGCGTGGTTGCAATGTGGATCAACCAAGAAACCTTGCTAAATCAGTAACAGTAGAATAAAGCAGAAAAATTATTACAATAAAGGACAAATCCCGAAGTATCATTTACTTCGGGATTTGTCCTTTATTGTAACGTCATGACGTGCAAAATGAAAGATTAGCGATACCCTCCGCCACCTCCGCCAAAGCTTCTTTTACGGCCGTGTTTTACATTTCTATTGATTGCATAGGCCATATAAGCCTGAAGATTTAATATTCTTCCTCCGGTATTATTAAGCGCAAAAGTATGTGAAAGCGATTGATTGATTCGAACACCGAAAATCATGTTATTGTCAAGAATGACACCTGCACCAAGCAGAACACTAAAATCAAATACATTCGCATTATACTTATTATAAGGTATTGTATCGTTATGCGGGGCTTTAAAAAAACTATAAACCGAAGCTTGAACGCCTGCTTGCACAAAAAGAGCCTGGCTAAAATTATAATTTAACATCCATGGAACATCGATATAAGCAAGTTTTACCTTATTAGGATCTCCATTGGCAAGCTTGCCATTTAAGCCTCTTACAGAGTATGACAATTCGTGCTGAAAAGAAAATCTGTCACTGATGATGAAGGTTGCAAATAAACCACCTGTATATCCAACATACATGGAGTTTGAAATACCAATACCATCAACTTTATTGAAATTGGCCCCTCCACGAACTCCCCAGAAAGCATCCTGTCCAGAAACAGTTGAAGCTAATGTGAAAAATAAAAACAATAAACAGAGCTGTAAGTGCTTTAAATATGTCATAATCAGAAATTCAGACTAGTTAAAAATAAGTTATTTTTCAGTGAATACGAAATTATGATTAAATGTAATCGTTCACTATGGTCGAAAAATTGAAAAACCATGGATTTTTAACTACGGCACACTTATAAGGTTAATTATATTCTTCATAAAGCTATTATTCATTTGTAAAATGATCAATTTTAAAAATGAAGTTATTATTGCCGTATGTTAAGTTCAATGATGAGATGTATACAATAACGGATTAAAAAACTTTTCGAATGCTATTAAAATTGAGACAGTAGCTATCATAAAGATGTGTTAATTGTTACTAGTGAATACCTAAGCTTTTCATTAAAGTCTGTGAAACAATCTATATTATTTTTTAAATAAAAGAATTAAATAATAATGGTGTTATTTTTTATAAATACTTTTAAAAAACAACACCATTATGTAATAGATAATTTATCGTGCAATAACAACCTTCTGGCTAGTTATCTCATTACCTGAATATATATTTGCAACGTACATTCCTGTTGGTAACGATTCAACAGAAATATTTAATTCATGGTAACCTACATTGGAAATTATTTCGGTGCTTGCCACTTTGGTTCCTGTAAGCGTTAGTATTTCTACTGTTATATTTGCTTCATTTATAATTGTCACTGCAAGAGTTAATTGATTTGAAGTTGGAATAGGATATAATTTGATATCTGAATAAAAAACAGATTGAGTAATAGCGGTTACATTTGATAAGCCAGTTATTTTTCGTACTAGGTCATTGTCATCCCCCACATATAAATTTCCCGAAGGGTCAAGTGCCAAACCTTGAGGTCCATAGAAACTTGCGCTTGTTCCACTTCCATTGGCATTGCCTTGAACTCCAGAACCCGCTAAGGTAGTTACGATTCCCGTTGGCGTTATTTTTCGGATTATATTATTGAAAGTATCTGCTATATATACATTCCCAGAGGCATCGACGGTTATACCGCATGGAAAATTAAAGCTTGCCCCACTTCCACTTCCATTTGTGTTACCTGTCGCTCCAGAACCTGCTAGCGTAGTTACTTCTCCCGCTGGTGATATTTTCCGAATTTGATTATTGCCAGAATCTGCTATGTATAAATTTCCTGACACATCAATGGCTATACCTTGAGGTCCGTTAAAACTTGCGGCTGTTCCTGTACCATTTGCACTACCAGGGATTAATTGACCAGCTACTGTTGAAACTACGCCAGCCGGTGTTATTTTTCTAATCATATTATTTTCGGTATCTGCCACATAAATATTGCCGGAAGCATCTACAGCCACACCTCGAGGATAATAAAAGCGTGCGTTAGTACCAGAACCATCTAAATAACCTGTATAAACATAGCCTGCTAATGTTGACACTATACCTGCTGGCGTTATTTTTCTGATCATATTGTTATATGTGTCGGCAATATATATATTTCCAGAAACGTCAGCTGCCACACCCGAAGGACTATGAAATTCAGCAGTTGCTCCTGCACCATTTAAAATGCCTCCGATTCCCGAACCTGCCAACGTAGTCACAACTTCTGTTGGTGATATTTTTCGAATTTGATATTCAAGATTATCTGCCACATATATATTCCCCAATATATCGGAAGCCAAACTTATAGGAGCTCCAAAGCTAGCAGCAGCTCCCGTTCCATTGGCGTTACCATACGTTCCTGATCCTGCAAAAGGATTTACCTGAACTTGTGCTTGAATATATAGTGTTGAGCTAAATAGAAACAAAAATGTGAAAGACTTTAAATTAAGTTGCATTTGAAATGTTTGAGTTTTAATTTAAAACGTATTAAGCTTGAATAAATAAAAGTTATATGTAAAACTATCTCAAAAAAACTAAAAGACAATAAATTTGAATATTAAATAATCAAACTATTCTTGCTCTATTTATACTGTAAGATACTTTTCGTTTAAGATTCAAATATCAACATTTTCATTAATACAGATCATTTTCATCAACTTAGATAAGCTATTATTTTGATAAGCTTCCTACACCAATCATGCCCATATCTTTCAGTATCTTATAATTTCGTGTATATTCAACAGACAATCCCAAACACATCTTCACACATGCACAATATAAATATTTGACTATAAGACCTGGCTCTGGAAAACAATGAATATTCAAAAAGACTTATAGTTGATGTTGGAGCTTCTTTATTTTATAATTTTGCAGGTAGGTTTGATTATTCTAAGATAATAAAGGTCTAAAAAATCACAAACATATACTTGCTCTTGATCTTAACAAGATACTCCTTAGGTTAAATTTAGAATATGTTTTTTAAAATAACCAAGGCGAAAACTTAAAAGTGGCTCCGGCGGGAATCGAACCCACATCTAGAGTTTAGGAAACTCCTATTCTATCCATTGAACTACGATGCCAAAAAGGAATACAAAACTACTTAAAAGATAAGCTACTTACAATAGATAATTCGGATATATCGTGCAATGCACCGTAGTGACTTTTTCTATAAGTACAGCCCTTAATCTATCTATATTTAAATTCTGTGTGGCGGAAATAAATACTCTGTTTTCATTATCCTTTCCCGTATACATTTTGTCAATATCCTGTAAAGACAGAGCTTCCGGATCATCTTTTATGTTTTCCAGATAGGTATCCACTTTGTTAAATACCAAAATGACGATTTTATCAATGGCCTTAATTTCCGTTAAAGTTGTTTGCACTACCTGCATATGTTCTTCAAAAGCCGGATGAGAAAGATCCACTACATGCAACAAAATATCTGCTTCGCGCACTTCATCAAGTGTTGATTTGAAGCTTTCAATCAAGCCATGCGGAAGCTTACGTATAAAACCAACGGTATCGGTTAAGAGAAAAGGAATTTCATTCAACACAACTTTACGCACAGTTGAATCAACCGTTGCAAATAATTTATTTTCAGCAAAAGCATCTGATTTGGATACACGTTGCATCAAGGTTGACTTGCCAACATTTGTATATCCAACCAAGGCAACCCGTACTATTCCATCCCTTGATTTACGTTGTGTCTCGCTTTGCTTATCAATTTTTTCCAGTTTCTTTTTTAACAAAGTAATCTGATCCCGAATAATTCGTCTATCCGTTTCGATTTCTTTTTCTCCGGCACCACCACGCGTCCCTGTTCCGCCTCGTTGGCGCTCTAAGTGCGTCCACATATTTGTTAGTCTGGGCAAAAGATATTGAAGCCTGGCCAATTCAACCTGTGTCCGGGCTTGAGCAGTTTTAGCGCGTAATGAAAATATGTCCAGAATCAATAAGCTTCTGTCATAGATTTTGCAGGCAAGTTCCTTTTCAAGATTCTTTAATTGCGACGGACTTAATTCATCGTCAAAAATTACAACAGGAACGGAATGCTCCTGGATGTATGATTTTATTTCGGCCAGCTTTCCTTTTCCAACAAACGTTTTAATGTCCGGACGTTCCAATTTCTGAGTAAACCTGAAAACGACATTGAGTCCGGACGTTTCCGCCAGAAAGTTTAATTCATCAAGGTATTCAAGTGTCTTTTCCTGTGATTGATGTTTGTGTGATAATCCTACTAATAGCGCCTTGTCAGCTTCTTTATGGGTCGAAAAACCTTCTTCCTGCATGTGTTATTTTCTCAAACTCTTAACGTAAAGCTTTACAGACTCCAATTGTTTGTCGTTCAATTGATCTTTAAACGGAGTCATTAGTCCTTTACCATTTTTAACCATTGTAATAATTTCTTCATCACTTAATTTTGAAACAGAAAGATCTTTTGCTCCATTAAGCATTAGCTTTCCATCTGGCCCATGACAAAGCGCACATAAAGATGTATAAATAACTTCACCTTCTTTTATAGAAGGTGCTTCTGTTTGAATCGAATCAGTTGTAACAACACTTACCGGCGCAACAAATGCCTCTTTTTTCAGAGAAAGACTCTTCGTTTTAGCTATGGCAAAAACATACACATAAATAAGCAAAGCCGCTATCGCCAATGGCTTATTGAGCTTTTTCATAGCAATGATACCAACCGGGATGGAAGCAATTACTAAAACGATTTTTACAATCAAATATGTTTCAATGGCAGGCGCAATAAAAGTTAAATAAGCACCCGTAATAATGATCAATGAACCAAGAACCGCATCAACTATTTTAGTCTTGTTGCGTAACTTATCCAGTGACGCTGGTTTATTGGCCAGTAACAAATATACTTTTATCGTATAAAGCAGTATAAATAATAATACAACGGTAACGTGTAAATGAAGAAATCCCTTTGCCATAATAGTTAGTTTTCGAATACCAAAACTAAGTTATTGTAGACTGAAATACCAATTAATGACTTATTATTACGTATATTTATCAGTTTAAGAAATCGCATATTGTGAAAATTGCCATTGTAGCGAATACTTCCTGGAATATATATAATTTCAGAATGAACCTGATAAGGGGTTTTAAAGAAAAAGGTTTCGAGGTGATATGTATCGCTCCGGAAGATCGATTTACGGGCTTATTGAAAAAGGAAAATATTGATTTTTATCCCGTTAAAATACATTCCAAGGGGAATAATCCAATTGCTGATTTAGGTTTATTTAAACAGTTCCGGAATATTTACTCTATTACGAAACCGGACATTATTCTTCAATACACGATAAAACCAAATATTTACGGAACACTGGCAGCTAAATTATGCAATATTCCAACGATTAATACTGTCACAGGCCTGGGTACAGTGTTTTTGCATGATAACTGGGTATCAAAAGTGGCTCAATCTTTATATAAGTTCAGCTTCCGTTTTGCAGGAAAGGTTTTATTTCAGAATTCAGATGACCAGCTTTTTTTTGTTGAAAAAGGCTTGGTTTCTTCCTCAAAGACAGCACTTGTACATGGATCAGGTGTCAACACACACATATTCCATCCTTCTGAAGTAGAAATACCCTCGGTGCCATTCCGTTTTTTGATGGCTGCAAGACTGCTTTATGACAAAGGAATCAGGGAATATGCCAAAGCCTCATTATTACTGTATGAAAAATATGGAAATGCAGCTGAATGTCATTTGATAGGTTCTGTGGATTCAGATAAACAGCTTGGAATTCCGGAAGACGAATTATCCGAATGGGTACAAAAGTATCATATTAAGTATCATGCATTTTCGGAACACATTGCAGCTGTTTATCAATCTGTTCATATTGTCGTTCTGGCATCCTACAGAGAAGGAGTTCCCAAAACGCTTCTGGAAGCAGCTGCATGTGCCAAGCCTTTGATAGCTACTGATGTAGCAGGTTGCAGAGAAGTAGTAATCAACGATTGGAATGGTCTTTTATGCAAGCCAAAGGATGCAGAGGATTTGTTTGATAAAATGGTTCAAATAAAGGAAATGTCTCAAGAGCAGCAACTGCTAATGAGCAAGAATAGTAATGAACTGATTCAGCAAAGTTTTTCAGATAAAATAGTATTCAATGAGTATTTTTGTTTAGTGAAAGAATTATTAGCCGGAAAATTTTACTTAAATGAAATTTGAAGAATTAAATTTAAAGGATCTTATTTTAATCACGCCTCAGGTATTTGGGGATGAAAGAGGTTTCTTTTTAGAAACTTATAATAAAGAGGCTTTTAAAAAAGAAGGTCTGGATATTGAATTTATTCAGGATAATCATTCCTGTTCAACGGCAGGGGTTATCAGAGGGCTCCATTTTCAACTTCCTCCATTTACCCAAGGAAAACTTGTACGTGCAACCAAAGGTAGTATTCTGGATGTGGTGGTTGATCTTAGAAAGACTTCTTCCACATATAAAGGGGTTGCAAAAATTCTTCTGGATGATAAGAAAAAACAGATGTTGTATGTTCCGGTTGGGTTTGCACACGGATTTGTTTCTTTGGAAAATTGTGAAGTACAATATAAATGTACTAACTTATATAATAAATCATCTGAGTCAGGAATTCGCTGGGATGATCCTGACTTGAAAATTGAGTGGGGAATTAAAGATCCAATTGTTTCAGAAAAAGACATGCAATTACCTTACTTAAGTACGATTGAATCTAGCCTGGTGTTTTAGCATGAAAAAAAACCTGTTACTGCTTATAGCATTTTGTAGTTTTATTCTATTTTTCTCCTGTAAATCCTATTACCATTACAGGATGTTTGAAACCGAAAGCAGCATTGTAATTGACTCTATTGCAAAACAGAGAACCAAATTCAATGGAGATTACTCTATCCAGATAAATGATATCCTTACTATTCAGGTATACACGAATAACGGAGAAACATTAGTAGATCCAAATAACGAATTGAAAACTCCGGGCGTATCTTCGAAAGAAACAAATGTGCCAATAAAGTATACCATATATGCAGATGGTTCTGCACATTTCCCGATGGTCGGAACTGTATTACTGGCAGGTCTTAGCGTTAATCAGGCAGATAGTTTACTGGCACTTAAATATTCAAAATTTTACACAGCACCTTTTGTTAAAACAACGATTTTAAGTAAAAGGGTTATTGTATTTGGGCCGGATGGGGGGAAAATTATTCCTCTTGATTACCAAAGTATGAACCTTATAGAAGTAATTGCGCGATACGGAGGAATAAAGATTGATGGCAAAGCAAATAACATCAGAGTCATTCGTGGAGATCTTAAAAATCCGGATGTGCAATTGGTAAACTTAAATACGATTGAAGGACTCAGAGCTGCCTATTTGGATATGCAGCCCGGTGATATTGTATACATAGAACCTAAACGAAGAGTATTTAAAGACGTACTGGCAGATGTATTGCCATTTGCGTCGATTATTACCAGTTTAGCCACATTACTAATTATAGCTAAAGCATATAAAATATAATGTCATCTGAAGAAGCGGATCATCGAAATGTATTATTAAATCATGAGTCTGAAATAGATGACAATGATTCTAAAAACGATTTCGATCCATTTAAACTACTGGTTGTCTTCAAGCAATCAATACCGGCTATCTTTTTAGTATTATTTCTGGCAATTGCCGGCGTATTTTTGTTTTTGCGGTATGCTAAACCAGTGTATCAGTCCAATGCTGTTTTTAAACTGCAAATGAACAACCGGACAAAAACATTAGGCTTTTCCAGCTCCATGATGCCCGGGATGGAGGATGAGGAAACATCTACATTGGCTGGCGAAATTGAAATCATCAAATCACCGATTGTAAGAGATAAAGTATTTGCTTACCTGAATTTAGGAATTTCATATTATGTATATGGCAATATACTTTTTGAGGAAAAGTATACCAATTCGCCTATTAAGGTTGTTTATATTGAAGATAAAAAGAAGCTCTTATACGATACACCGGTTGATATACAAATCATCGATGCTCAAAATTTTAAAATTGAAATTCCAGATAAAGATTTTGTTGCTGAGTTTAAATTCGGAGAACTATGTAAAACGCCTTATTTTAGTTTTGTACTTGAGTTAACAGATTTTTATAAGGACTTCGATACGAAGTATAAAATGTTCATTCTGTTTAACAGCCAGCGAATTCTTGAACAGTATTTTCAGGAAAATCTGTATGTGGACATTTTGAATATTGATGCTAAAACATTAACCATTTCTTTTAAGGATCACAATCCAATTAAAGCATATCAGATTGTACGGTCGATTGACTCTATTTATCTGGACCAAACATTACAGCTCAAAATAAAATCGTACGATCAGGCTATAGACTTTCTTAATAAATCCATAGATAATGCCGAATCCAATCTTATTAAAGCTGAAAATGATTTCGAATCATTTATGCGAAAAAGTAAAACAATGGATGTTCGTGCCGATTATACAAAATACAATAAACGGGAAGACGAAATTGAAAAACAAAAAACAGATTTAAAACTGCAACTGGACTTATTGATTGATCTGAATGAAATTGTTCGCAAGGATGCCAGTCTGAAAGACTTTATCCCATCACTTCCGAAGATAGAAGATGAACAATTAGCAAAAGCTATCAGTAATCTGAATCAACTTAATCAGGAAAAGGAAAAGTTATTGCTTTCTCAGAATGCAAACACCTATGCATTCCAGACGAAACAGATGGCCGTTCAGAAAACAAAAGAAGGAGTATTAAACCTGATTGAGCAGAATGAAAAGATTGTTGAAAAACAAATTCATGAATTGAACAAGCAAAATTTTGAAATCGAAAGTTCAAAATTATCATTGCCCGGCAAGGAAACTGAAATGTCCAGATTAAAACGCCATTACAATCTATACGATAAATTTTATGTGCTCTTAATGGAGAAAATGGTTGAACAGAGTATTACCAAAGCCGGAGTAACTGGAAACTTTGTAGAACTTTCTAAGCCAACTGTTGATATTATTCCGATTTATCCAAAACGTAAAATGCTTTTTTTATTCGGATTTGGAATAGGTGTACTTTTATGCATTTGTTTGGTATTTATTCGATATCTGTTTTATGACACAATAACAACATTAACTGAGCTGGAGAAATCTGTTCAGGCACCAATCATTGGTAGTGTGCCGGAATACAACAAGGAAACAATGCTTTACTCCCAGTTAGTAGTTGATAAAAGCCCTAAATCGGCAGTTAGTGAATCGATACGTTCAATCAGAACCAATCTCGAATTCATCCTTCCGAACAGAAAGAAAAAAATCCTATCCATTACTTCTACGATAAGCGGTGAGGGTAAAACATTCGTTGCAGTAAACCTCGCGGGTGTGATTGCAATGTCAAATCAAAAGGTTGTTATTCTTGATTTGGATATGCGTAAGCCTAAAATTCATTTAGCCTTTGGAGCCGAAAACAATAATGGTATGAGTACAATATTGATTGGAAAAAATACCATTCAACAATGTATTCAACATACAGCCATAAAGAATCTTGATTTTATTACCGCAGGTCCATTGCCCCCCAATCCCTCAGAGCTTATTTTGCTGAAAGAGTTTGATAAGCTGATAGAAGATTTGCAGGAAATTTATGATGTTGTTATTATTGATACTCCGCCGGTTGGTTTAGTGACAGATGGTATTTTGATAATGAAAAAAGCAGATGTTCCATTGTACGTTGTCCGTATAAACTATTCTAAATTCGCAGTGGCCAGGGAAATTAAAAGAACGATTCTTAGAGGAGGCTATCGCAAACTTTGTGTTATTGCGAATGCTGTACCAATGGGCAAGGGATATGGATATGGTTATGGTTATGGGTACGGCTATTACGAAAGTGATACAGCTGAAAAGAAAAGAAATTGGTTTAATAAAATATTCAAGAGAGCATGAGTTTATTCCATAAGATATTTGGAAAAAAAGATATAGTTGCGTTACCTGATTTCCTTAAGGTAGACATGCATTCTCATTTGTTACCTGATCTGGATGACGGATCAAAAACAATGGAAGAAACGGTTGAAATGCTGAAGCGTTTTTCAGAACTCGGATATAAAAAACTAATTACTACTCCCCATATTATGGGAGACTTTTATAAAAATGATAAAAGTACAATATCACCGACTTTAGCAGCGGTAAAAGAGCAAATAAAAATACACAATATTCCGATTGAACTTGAAGCAGCAGCCGAATATTACCTGGATGAGTGGTTTATTGAGAAATTAGAAAAAGAAGAACCTCTTTTGACGATTGGAAATAGACATGTATTGATTGAAACGTCTTATATAAACGAATCTTCTCAGTTACACAAATCAATTTTTCTTTTACGTTCGTTGGGCTATACACCAATTCTTGCTCATCCGGAGCGCTATACCTATTTGTATAATAGTTTTGACAACTTCAAGAGACTATATGAAATGGAAGTTTTGTTCCAGATTAATCTTATTTCTTTGAATGGTTATTATTCGAAACAATCTAAAATATTTGCAGAGAAATTAATAGATAATAACATGGTCCATTTTGTAGGATCCGATTGTCATGGGCATCGCCATCTGGATGGATTGAAAATGGTTATGGCAAGCAAATATTACAAAAAGCTCGAAAATATGAACTTACATAACAATTCCCTGTTAGCATGATTTTAATAACAGGAGCAAATGGATTGGTAGGTAGTTTTCTATGCAGAGCATTAATACATAGAGGGGAAAAGGTCAGGGCATTTGTCAGAAAGAATTCGGATTGTTCCTTGTTAGATGATATTAAATCTCAACTTGATTTTGCAATAGGTGATATTAATGACGTAGGTTCATTGGTTGATGCTATGCAAGGTATTACCTATATTATTCATACAGCGGCCATTATTTCTTTCTGGAAAAAGAAACGAGAAGACATGTTCCATGTGAATGTGGAAGGTACAAGTAACGTAGTTAACACAGCACTTAATTTTGGTGTAAAAAAAATGTTGCATGTAAGTTCCGTTGCTGCACTTGGGCGTAAGAAAGCAATTGTTTCTATTGATGAAGAAAACAAATGGGAAGAATCGTCACTTAATACTGCGTATGCAAACACCAAATATCAAGCTGAGCTGGAAGTATATCGGGGCATTGAAGAAGGCTTGAATGCTGTAATTGTCAATCCTTCTGTAATCTTAGGTCCGGGCTTGAAAGGAACAAGCAGTGTGCGTTTGTTTGAATATGTTTATACTGGAAATAAATATTATACGAAAGGATATTTGAACTACGTTGATATTCGGGATCTCATCGATTCAATTCTATATTTATTGTTTCAGGAAAACAACGGAGAGGTTCGATACATTGTTAATTCCGGAACCATTCAGTATAAACATTTTTTTGAAGCCATTGCAAAGGAATTAAATGTTAAAGCTCCCGGCGTATTAGCAACTCCTTGGATGCGTGAAATAGTCTGGAGACTCGGAGCATTCAGTTCTTTCTTTAGTGGTAAGGAACCCCTTATTACAAAAGAAACAGCCCGTAATGCAAGTGCTCATTTTGAATATTCTTCTCAAAAACTGATAAAAGAAACAAATGTTGTTTTCAGGCCATTATCAGATACAATTCGGTGGTCATGTAACATATTATTTAATAATAAATAATGCTTTTTTTACATTTAAATGCGGTGTTTAGCGCTTTTTTGTTCATGTTTATAAATAATCTTTCAAGTCTAAATTATTTATAAAGGAATTTTATAGCTTTATATGTAATCACAGCGTATAAAATATAAAAATGTGAGACTATGGCCAGACAAAATAAACGACAATCTGAAGATCGGGAATTGGCCAGAAAGTTTGAGGAACAACTCAAAGAAGGTACTCCTGGATTCTTCGATGTAAGTATTTACGAAAGTATTATTCAGTATTATCTTGAATTGACTAAATTCAGAAAGGCTCACAAGACCTGTGAAATTGCTATGGAACAGCATCCGTATTCAGTAGAAATTATGCTTCTGAAAGTACAGGTGTTGATGCAGATGACTCAATTTGAAGAAGCCCTTGAAATATTAGACCGGGCACAATTATATCAACCAAATGATACCGATATTCAATTGCTTCGGGCAAATATTCTGGCTCAGCAGGATGATTTTGAAGGCGCATTGGAAATTTTAAAAGAGATCCTTGATTCAGCAGAAGAACCTGATGAGATACACTATCACATGGGTATTGTCTATCAGGATATGGGAAACTTCGAGGAAGCAATAAATCACTTGAAAGAAGCAATCGTGCTGAATTCAAAACATGAAGATGCTGTTTATGAACTTTCCTATTGCCTGGAGGTATTGGATCGATTGGATGAAAGTATTGATTTCTTTAAACAGCTTATCGATCGTGACCCCTACTCATATTATGCATGGTTTTGTTTAGGGATATCATATTTTAAACAAGGCAATCTTGATGAGGCATTAAGCGCTTACGAATTTGTAATCGCTATAAACGATAAATATTCTTCGGCCTATTACAATATCGGAGAGTGCTATGTCTATAAAGATCAATATGAAAAGGCACTTGAATATTTCTTCCATACAATGGATATGGAAGACAAAACAGCAGATGTTTTTTATAACATAGGTTTCTGTTACGAACGTTTGGGTAATTATTCAAAAGCAATTGAATTTTATAGAAAAGCTTCAAAAGAGGATTCTTTCTTTCATGAAGCGTATTATGGAATTGGAAAATGTCTGGATGCTCAGGATAAATCATACGAGTCCATTCATTTTTTCAAAAGAGCGTTAAAACTTGATGAAGCAAATGCAGATTATTGGCTTGCCAAAGCAAATGCTGAATATAAGACCGGAAATATCATTTCAAGCCTGGAGGCTTTTGAGGAAGCTTGTGTGTTAGAGCCCGGTAACCCCGAAGTTTGGAAAAACTGGTCCTTTGTACATTACGAAATCGGGGATACTGAAAAGGCAATTGATCTTGTTCTGGCTGGAATTGACGAAATGCCATCCGATGCAGATTTATATTATCGCGCTGTTGCTTACCTAATTACAGCAGGAAGGTATAAAGAAGCCTTTACTTATCTAGAAAATGCATTAACTTTGAACTTTGATAACCATACGGTACTGTTTGAGTTTTTTCCTAAATTGGAGACTCAGAAAGCGCTGTTCAGAATCATTGATCAATACAGAAAAAAATAACAATGTACCAAAATTTTACCCTATCAAAAGTTCCTGAGAGAACTGCTAAGCCTCGTGAGTCTGGTTTTACAATGGTGATGGACAAAGGTTTAAGTTGTCGCGAAGTAGAAGATTTATTGTCTGTTTCAAGTGATTATATTGACATCGTTAAACTCGGATGGGCAACCTCCTATGTTACTCCTACATTGAAACAAAAACTGGCAATATATCAATCCGCTGGAATTCCTTGTTATTTGGGTGGAACCTTGTTTGAAGCCTTTATTGTCCGGAATCAGTTTGATGATTATCGTAAATTATTGGACAAATACGGACTGGCGCATGCAGAAGTATCCGATGGATCTATTGAATTGGATCACGATAAAAAATGCGAATATATAGCTCAATTAGCGAAACAAGTAACAGTACTTTCTGAAGTTGGTTCAAAAGATGCGGAAAAAATAATTCCTCCATCGAAGTGGATTAAACTGATGAATGCTGAATTACAAGCCGGATCCTGGAAAGTTATTGGTGAAGCCCGCGAATCAGGCAATGTAGGTCTTTTCCGCTCAACGGGTGAAGTACGCTCGGGATTGGTTGAAGACATATTGAGTGCCATTCCTTTTGAGAAAATCATTTGGGAAGCCCCTCAAAAGGAACAGCAGGTTTTCTTTGTAAAGCTTTGTGGTGCTAATGTTAACTTAGGTAATATTGCTCCGAATGAAGTTATTCCATTGGAGACAGTTCGTTTAGGATTACGCAGTGATACCTTTCACCATTTCATGGATCAATTGTAAAAAATTATGATTGATTTGTTGAAAGTAGCCATAGATTGGTTTTTACATTTAGATGTTCATTTAGGAGAACTTGTTTCTGATTACGGAACATGGACGTATGTAATATTATTTCTTGTCATCTTCGCTGAAACAGGTTTGGTTATTACGCCATTCCTGCCAGGTGACTCCTTATTATTTGCTGCCGGAATGCTGGCTTCTTTAGGGAAACTTAACCCTTGGGAGTTGATCGCAGTCCTCATCGTTGCAGCAGTGTTGGGTGATACCGTAAATTATCATATAGGGAAGTTTATCGGGCCAAAAGTATTCAGTGACGGAGAACGCAAAGGTCTTATGCGTTTTCTGAAAAAAGAACATTTGGATAAAGCACAAGAGTTCTATGAAAAACACGGGGGAAAAACAATCATCATGGCCCGCTTTGTACCAATCGTTCGGACATTTGCTCCTTTTGTTGCTGGCATAGGTTCTATGAATTATTCACGTTTCATTTCCTATAATGTTGTCGGGGCAATCATATGGGTAACGGGTCTTACACTTGCCGGCTATTATCTGGCTGAATTTGAATTTATAAGAAGACATTTTGAAAAAGTTGTATTGGGAATTATCCTTATTTCTGTTCTTCCCATTATGATTGAATACGTTCGTTCAAAGAAAAATTGATTAGATTCATAAAATACCAAAGCCCTTTCTTATCGGGAAGGGCTTTTTCATTTTTACAAACACATTAATATTTAGTTGAAATGAAAACCTACGGACTCATTGGATATCGTTTATCACATTCATTTTCCAAAAAATATTTTACTGAAAAGTTTAAGGCCGAGGGAATAACAGATAGTGAATACGAAAATTTTCAGCTTGATTCCATTGAAGAGTTTCCTTCCTTAATAAAATCTACAGCAATATTAAAAGGTTTGAATGTTACTATTCCTTATAAGGAACAGATTATACCATATTTGAATGATTGCGATCCGGCTGCAAAGGAAATTGGAGCTGTAAATGTGATTAAGATTGAAGATGATGGCGCTTTGATCGGGTACAATTCTGATTATTATGGATTTAAAGATACCTTAAGTGCATTTATTCATCATTCATTTAAAGATAAAAAAGCCTTGGTATTAGGAACAGGTGGTGCTGCCAAAGCTGTTGTTACTGCATTGAAACATTTGAACATTCCGTTTCAGTATGTATCACGAAATAAAAATAAAAACATATTAAGTTATAATGAAATAGACAAAGCTATTATTTTGTCACATACTATTATTATAAATACAACTCCGCTAGGAATGTATCCGGATGTGAATAGCTTTCCGGATATTCCATATGAATTCTTGACCCCGGAACATTATCTGTATGATCTGGTATATAATCCGGAAGAAACAGTATTCATGCGAAAAGGGCAGGAGCAGGGATCACATACACTTAATGGATTGCCTATGTTAATAGGGCAAGCAGAAAAGGCTTGGGAGATCTGGAATTCATAAATGTAAAGATTACCATTAAAATAAAAAGGACCTTATAATATTATAAGGTCCTTTTGTTTTATGAATCAACGATAGTACCAGATTCTTAGAATCTGTAACCGATTCTGATACCAGCAGTCATATTGGGAGCTACGTTAAAAGAGCTACCAGTACTCTTAGCTGTTGTTGTTGTCGTTGTACCTGCGTTAGTGAATACAGTCTTAGTAGAACCATTACTTGCAGCAATAAAGCCAAAACCAAACTCACCACCGATATATACTTTTTCTACAAAGTAATAATCAGCACCTGTTATCGCTCTAAGTCCAAAGCCAAGCGTATTATTCCCGTTTGCGTTTGTACCAGTTACTGTCTGACTGGCACCGTTGGTATATGATGTGCCATTTGCACTGTTGGTCCATTTTTCTGAAGCGCCAGTAGTCTGAAATAGTATATCTCCACCGGCATAAGTTGAAAGACGATCAGAACCTGCAAAGTGTTTCTCAAGACCTAAGTTAATCCCAAATAAGGTATTTACTAATTGATCAGAGCCTTCACCACTCCCGGGAGCCGCCTGGTAAAATTTAGTTGTTGTTGAACTTGAGGTAAAATTAGCACCAACACGAATAGCTAAATTATCGTGAAGAAAGTAACGAAACCTTAGTGTTGGAACAGGCGTACCTGCTTTGGTTGTAAAGGCACTTGGCGCTAGGCTTAATGTGGAATTCAATAAACCACCAGACAATCCGACTTCAGCTGTTACATCACCAGCTACTGGTTTGTAGTTTTGAGCAGAAACACCAAAACAAAGCATTATCAATAATGCTGCGAAATTTAATTTTTTCATAAAAAGTTTACGGTTAGTTAATATTAAAATAATTAAAGAAATGAAATTATAACAAATAATTAACAAACAAAAAGATCAGAAGATTTTTTGAACAGAATCAGATATAAATCAGCAATGTTGATTTCATAAAAATTAGTTAGGCATAAATAACAACAGAATTTGCAGCCATATCATGAATGGCTCTGCGTTTTTTATTTGAATAAATAGTAAAGAAAGAAACCCATCCTAATAGTGATTTAATTATAAAACGAATATAGGCCTGTGCAATATTAATCCCTTTTGAATGGTTGGTTGATTGCCTGGTACGAATTCCCATTATATAATTACCGAGTGTACATCCCAATGTTTGCGCTACAGGCTCGTAAATAAATAATAATGAAATAAATAATAAGGCTCTAACCCAATCCGGAACATTGATATTATTTAATGCCAGTGCTATAATAGACGAAAGAAATAAAATAAAAAGCAGATCTGTCATTGTCGATTTGATTCGATCTGTCAAGGAGGGATATATTACAATATCTTCAGTCATTTTCGTCAGTTTATATAAAGGTATATTAATTTTAATGAATTATCATTTTCAATTTCCTGTCATAATTAGTATTTTGTTTAAACATCTTTATTGACGTTATTCGCTTGTTAAGGAAAAACTGTGGCATTTAAACTTACTTCAAAATACGAACCAACAGGTGACCAGCCTAATGCAATAAAGCAATTAACGGAAGGTATTCTCCGAGAGGATCCTGCTCAGGTATTGCTTGGTGTTACAGGTTCGGGAAAAACGTTTACAATAGCAAACGTTATACAACAAACCCAAAAACCAACGCTTGTATTGAGTCACAACAAAACGTTGGCTGCACAGCTGTATGGCGAATTCAAGCAATTTTTTCCAGAAAACCTGGTTGAGTATTTTATTTCATATTATGATTATTATCAACCGGAGGCATACATGCCTACCTCAAATCTATACATAGAAAAAGATCTATCTATTAACCAGGAAATCGAGAAATTGCGACTAAGCGCTACTTCTTCATTAATGTCCGGCCGACGGGATATTATTGTTGTGGCATCTGTTTCCTGCATTTACGGTATTGGTAATCCGGAAGAGTTTAAAAAAAATATTGTTGTTGTACATCAAGGACAACAAATCAGCAGAAATAAATTATTGTACTCATTTGTTGAAATTCTATATAATCGTACAACACGTGATTTTACACGCGGTACTTTCCGTGTAACCGGAGATACCGTTGATGTATACCCTGCTTATGCAGATATCGCCTATCGCATACAGATGTGGGGCGATGAGATTGAATCCATTCAGTTAATTGAGCCTGAAACAGGAAAGAAAATCAGTGAACAAAAAAGTCTTACATTATTTCCTGCTAATTTATTTGTTACAGGTAAAGACTCTCTTAACAAAGCCATTCATGATATACAGAATGACCTCATGAATCAGGTTCATTTATTCGAAATGGAAAAACGGTACGGTGAAGCAAAACGCGTGCAGGAGCGTACTGAATTTGATATTGAAATGATGCGTGAATTAGGGTACTGTTCAGGCATCGAAAATTATTCCCGTTATTTTGATGGTCGTCAGCCTGGCCAAAGACCTTTTTGTTTGATAGATTATTTTCCGGATGATTTCCTAATGGTCATAGATGAAAGTCATGTGACTATTCCACAGATCAGAGCCATGTGGGGAGGAGATCGCGCCCGGAAAATAAATTTGGTTGAATATGGATTCCGTTTGCCGTCTGCCATGGATAATCGACCGCTGACGTTTAATGAATTTGAATCTATAAATAAACAGGTTGTTTTTGTTAGTGCAACGCCTGCAGATTATGAATTACAACGTTCGGAAGGGATGATTGTAGAACAGATTATCCGTCCGACGGGTTTACTTGATCCTGAAATATTTATTAAACCTAGCGTGAATCAGATTGATGATCTGATGGATGAAATACAGGAACGGATTGAAATGGGCGATAGAGTTTTGGTAACAACGCTTACCAAACGTATGGCAGAAGAATTGACAAAATATCTCGAAGGGATCAGAATCAAGACACGGTATATACACTCGGAAGTGAAAACACTGGATCGGGTTGAAATATTGCGAGAACTGCGCTTAGGTGTATTTGATGTATTGGTTGGTGTAAACTTATTGCGTGAAGGCCTGGATCTTCCGGAAGTTTCGTTGGTTGCTATTATGGATGCCGATAAAGAGGGTTTCCTTCGTAACGTTCGTTCTTTAATACAAACGATTGGACGTGCAGCACGAAACAGCAATGGAAAGGTTATTATGTATGCGGATAAAATCACAGCATCCATGCAGCAGGCAATAGATGAAACGAATAGAAGACGAAATACGCAGATAGCATATAACTTAGAGCATGGAATTACGCCTATTACTGTAAATAAATCACGAGAAGAAATTATGGATCAGACGAAAGTTGCTGATTCGAATCGTTTTTCAAAACAGTATATTGAACCTGAATCAGAACCATCACTTGCTGCAGATCCGGTGGTTGCTTATTTAAGTAAAGAAGAGTTAAATAAAATGATTGATCGTACTAAAAAACAAATGGATAAAGCTGCAAAAGACTTAGATTTTGTTGAGGCGGCCCGTTTACGAGATGAAATGTTTGCTTTACAAAAAATTGCTGAAACAAAATAAAACGGTTATATATACGAACAATAAAAAAGGCCTGATGTAAATCAGGCCTTTTTTATGCTATTGTTGTTGTTTACTTTGTTTTTTGATGGTTCCAAACACATAGTCCCAAAGTTGAGAAGACACTCCGAAAATCTGAGTATTATCTTTATAATGATGAATGGCATGATTCAGCCATAAATGTTTAAAGAAATTCTTTGGAGGATTATAGGCATGTACAATATAGTGCACAAATATATATGCACAGTATCCAGTTATAAATCCCGGAAGAAATCCAAATACTCTGGTATTCATAAATGCATAAAATACAAAAAAGAATACTATTGATAGCATGAAACTCATAATAGGAGGCATCGCCAGTCGTTCCTTATCTTTTGGATATTCATGATGAAGACCATGAAGTGCATATTGAATTTTGCGTTTGAACTCATTTGTAGGCTTCATATGGAACAAATACCTGTGAGCTATATATTCCAGTAATGTAAAGGAGAAAAGCCCTGCGACGAATAGTCCCACAACATCCATATGAGACAAATGTGTACGATCCGTGTAAACAAATGCAATATATAGAAGACCGCTCGCAATACTCATTAGAATTGTAATCGGTACTGAAATATGAGCACGGGTTAGTCTTTCAAGAATTGGGTTATCAAAAACCTTTTTGGTTCCACTATTTTTCGGCTTTATTTTTTCAGCTTGTTGATCCATATTGAATATTTCATTTGTACAAATTTAGGCCTGTAATAAGCTACACGCAAATATTAAATAGTTTATTTAACGAAAGAATGACATTTATCAAGTACTTGTTTGTAATATGCTTCGTATTTAGGAACAATCTGATCCGAATCAAACTCCTTGGCACGCAAAAGAGCATTTTTTCGAAACTCAGCCAGATTTTTTGAGTCCAACACATAAATCGCATTTTTGGCCATGTCGTCAATATCACCAACATTACTCAAAAAACCAGTTTTTCCATGAATATTTAATTCCGGTAAGCCTCCGGTATTAGAGGAAATAACTGGCACTTCGCAGGCCATAGCTTCCAAAGCTGCTAAACCGAAGCTTTCCTTTTCTGACGGCATGATAAATAAATCAGCAACAGAAAGAACTTCTTCAACGGCGTCAAGTTTTCCAAGGAACCGTATATCAGCACAAATCCCTAAATCGCGACACATACCTTCGATTTTTGTTCGTTCAGGGCCATCGCCTACAAGCAATAATTTAGACGGAACTACCTTTCTGATTTTTTCAAAAACCAGCACAACATCTTCAACGCGTTTTACTTTTCTGAAATTAGATGTATGAACAATTAGTTTTTCATCGTTCGGACAAATGGCTCTTTTAAAATGATCTTTCTTTTGTTTTCGGAATCGCGCAGCATCAATAAAATTAGGTATTGCTTCAATTTCGCGGGTAATATCAAAATGACTTAGGGTATCTCTTTTTAAATCCTCAGATACAGCCGTTACACCATCGGATTGATTGATACAAAATGTAACAACAGGTGCAAAGGACGGGTCTTTTCCTACTAATGTGATATCTGTACCGTGAAGCGTAGTAATTATCGGAATATAAATTCCTTGTGATTTCAATATTTCTCGGGCCATAAAGGCTGCCGACGCATGTGGAATGGCGTAATGAACATGAAGCAAGTCAAGGTTTTCGTGTTTCACAACATCCACGATTTTACTTGCCAATATGACCTCATATGGCGCGTACTCAAATAAAGGATATGACTTAACCGTTACTTCATGGTAAAAGATATTTTCATGAAAGAAGTCCAATCTATGTGGTTGCGAATACGTTATAAAATGTACTGGATTACCTTTCTCCGCTAAAGCCTTTCCTAATTCTGTTGCTACAACACCACTTCCGCCAAAAGTTGGATAACAAACAATTCCTATTTTCATGGATATAATATTAGAAATGTTAAATTTTTTAATGAGTTAATCTCAGAAAAGTTTTTAGTCCTGTAATAACACCAATTTTATTCAAATAATTCAATTAATATGTACAATCAAGATTGCTAAATGTTCTGATTTTATAATATGATAACAAACAAAAAATATTTTTTTAACTAAGAGCCAATAAAGCACCCTATTAAGCAGAAAGTGTATATAAATAATCTTCTCAGAAAACGTTGATTTAGTGAAAGATTATTCTTTATAATTCAGTATTGATTTGTAAATCACGGTTTGTATCTGCGTACGAATTCCTTCACGTATCAGGCGGGTATTGTTTGCATCCGGGTATACACGATTGGAAAGAAAAACATAAACAATTTCCTGGTCCGGATCTGCCCATGCACACGTGCCTGTAAAGCCTGTATGACCAAAAGTAGAAGCTGAAACCAGATAAGAACATGGTCCGCCGGAATGAGTGGTTTCAGGTTTGTCCCAGCCTAGTCCGCGTCTGTTAGTAGACGTTTGTTGTTTGGTAAACATGGTTAAGGTTTCTGGCAATAAATACCGGTAACCTCCATAGTATCCTTTTTGTAAATTCATTTGCATGAGCGTAGCAAGATCGCGTGCATTGGAGAATATACCTGCATGTCCGCCGACGCCACCCAATAAGGCAGCACCCGGATCGTGAACGGTTCCTGTTACAAGTGCTTTTCTGAAATATTTATCCTGTTCCGTTGGAGCAATTCTACTTAATGGAATATTTTGATCCAATGGGTTATACATCAAATTTCTCAAACACATCGGATCATAAAAATTCTGTTTCATGAATTCTTCCAATGGCTGATTTAACAGAGTCTCTGCTAAACGTTTCATAATATAAAACCCTATGTCGCTATAAACATAATGATAGGGAAGTACTTTACGCCCTTTTTTAGGAGGTGTAAGAAGGGCTGATTCCATGCTCCATTTCCACAACGAATCCTCCGTACCGGCTACACTATATAAGCCAGGGATAACCATATTGGGGAAACTATCGCTTTTTACAGTTCTGTAAAATTTTGAGCTAAAGGCACTACTATCCATGGTTTTTCTCCAATGTGCCAGAAATGGCTGCAGACCTGCCTGGTGTAATAGCACATCTTCAATGGTTAGATCTTCTTTATTAGTGCCAATCATATCCCGCAAATAATAAGACACTTTTTTATTTACATTGATCATACCGCGTTCTTCCAGAAACATAATGGCTTGTAATGTTCCTGCAACCTTACTGATCGAAGCAATGTCATATATTGTCTGTGCATTAACGGCTGTGGTTGTATCGTATGTTAAATAGCCAAATGATTTATCATAAATAACGGCTCCTTTTTTTGCAATAAGAACCTGACATCCAGGCATGGCTCCTTCTTTAATAGCACGTTGCACAATCGTGTCAATTTTTGCTAATGTTTTGCTATCCATGCGGAGATTTTCTGCATAGTCATATCGAAATCGCCATAAATTAGTCGTGATCGGAATACCTGTCTTTAATGCAAAAGATTCATTTACTGTAACTGGTAAAGTTCCTGTTGCTTCAATGGCACCAAACAATAACTGAGGCACTAATTGTTGCGTGTATGCATTGTCCTCATAGGCGCATACTAAATTTCTGGAGGCATTAAAATATTTTAATGAATACGGTATGCCAAAAACAACAAGCACTACATTAGGATGCATATCCTGTAACTGCTGTATAAATTTTTTATTTGATTCACTTATTCCGTATGTTTTTGTGCTATATGAATTCACTTGATGTAGACCTATTATAACAGCATCGTATTTTTTCAGATTAGCAATCATTTCCGAACTCAACGAATCCGTAATTGTTTTTCCAATGGAATAATGATCAAAAGCAGCATAGGAAGTAAGTGTTTGTTGAAAGATATTCTCCGAATTTGTATGACCTAAGCTGATGCTTGCAAAAGATGCAGTATCTATAATTTTAAAAGGAATCAGACCGTTATTATTTTTTACTACAGTAAGTGCTTGCTTATATAAAGAATTAACAATAGCCTTCGATGGCGAAGCATTTAGATCATTGTATAGATTTGCAGTTTCAACGGGTTTGATAATATTTAAACCTGCCCAGTATTTAGCCATTAAGATTTTCTTAATACGGCTATATAAATCTTCCTTCGTTATTTCATTTTCGTGTAATGCCTTTTCGATTTTTTTGATGGCAAGCGGAACGTTTTCAGCAAATAATAATATATCATTTCCTGCCAGTAAAGCCCGCACATCAACTTCGCCAGGCTTGTATAAATTCGCTACACCTTTCATATTCAGTGCATCTGTAAATATCAAACCACGGAATCCCATTTCATTTTTTAACAAATCCGTAACAATTGTTTTGGAAAGCGTTGCCACTTTTGTTTTTCCACTATCTAAAGCCGGAATATTTATATGTCCGATAATAATACTGCCTACGCCTGAATCAATCAGTTGACGGAAAGGATATAAGTCAATATCATTTAAATGTTCTTTGCTGTGATTAACAATCGGAAGAGATAAATGTGAATCCGTATCGGTATCACCATGTCCGGGAAAATGTTTGGCGTTTGCCATTACATGCTGTGATTGCATGCCTTTCATATAAGCAATCGCTTTTTGACTGACATTATTTTTATCCTCACCAAAAGAACGTACTCCAATCACGGGATTATTGGCATTGCTGTTAATATCTACAACAGGGGCAAAATTTATATGAACACCAAGACGCTTACATTGCTTACCGATTTCAACGCCCATTTTATAAATTTCTGTATTATCCTTAATGGCCCCCAATGTCATTTGTTTCGGAAATTCCATCGTACTGTCTAATCTCATACCTAATCCCCATTCAGCATCCATGGCAATAAACAAGGGTACTTTACTGATGGCTTGGTATTGATTGGTAAGATTGGCTTGGCGCACCGGACCACCCTGAAAAAATATTAAACCTCCAATTGCCTGATCTTTAATTAATCGTTCAATCTCACGGGTATGTGCTTCATTTTTATTTGAATAAGCAGCCACCATAAATAGCTGACCAATGGCTTGCTCTTCGCTTAACGTAGCCAATACACTATCTGCCCAGGCTTCAGCGCCATCTATTTTAAAAGGCTCTGGTTTATCTGATATGGAAGAAGAAAAGGAAATTAATAGTCCTAAAGCAACACAATGGAAAATGAACGCTATTTTCTTATTCATTTAGTTTTAAAGAAACAATCCGTAAATGTATTGTTAAATATTTGATACACTAATTGATATACTATTTAACGAAACGTCAATTTACGTGATTCAGTGTAATGTTACCAATTTGGTGGATAACCTGTGGGTAGTCTGAGTGAAATGTGAAGTAATTTAGAAGAACAAAAACCGAATGGATTCGAATGGCTCAATAGAATTGATGAAATAGTGAAATAGGATATTTAATAAATACCATCTTTCGCTCCTCATTTGTTTTATTTTTTCATTTCCTTCATTGAATTATTATGTCAGATATAATACGTTTATTACCGGACAATATAGCGAATCAAATCGCTGCGGGAGAGGTGGTGCAGCGTCCGGCTTCAGTTGTTAAAGAATTATTGGAAAATGCGGTTGATGCGGGGGGCACATCTGTTCAATTGATTGTCAAGGATGCAGGGAAGCAATTGGTTCAGGTGATAGATAACGGCAAAGGCATGAGCGATAGCGATGCCCGTTTATGTTTTGAACGTCATGCTACCTCTAAGATCCGGAATGCTGATGATTTATTTGCGATACGCACGTTCGGTTTCAGAGGAGAAGCAATGGCATCAATCGCATCCGTCGCCCAGGTTGAATTAAAAACCCGTCAGCCGGAAACAGAATTAGGAACACTAATACGTATTGAAGGATCTGTTATTCTTTCACACGAACAGACAGCGACAAAGCAAGGAACGAATATTCAGGTAAAAAATCTTTTTTATAATGTTCCCGCACGCCGTAATTTCTTGAAGTCCAGTTCGGTAGAAATGCGACATATTATGGATGAATTTGTACGTGTCGCTTTGGCATATCCCGAAATCGCCTTTTCCTTTTACCATAACGATCTTGAATTATTTAATCTGCCGGAAGAAACGCTCAGCAAACGCGCTGTTTCTTTATTGGGTGGAAGTTATCGAGAGCAATTAATACCTTGTAAAGAAGAAACGGATTTTGTTTCTATTTCCGGATATATAGGAAAACCTGAAAGTGCCCGCAAAACCAGAGGTGATCAGTTTTTCTTTGTGAATAACCGCTATATACGCAGTAATTATTTGCACCATGCTGTCATGCATGCATTTGATGAATTAATTCCCGCGGACACTTTTCCATTTTACATTCTGTTTATCGAAATAGACCCGGCACATATTGATGTTAATGTGCATCCTACTAAAACAGAAATAAAATTTGATGATGAAAAGACGGTTTACGCGATTATTAAAGCAACGGTAAAACGTTCTTTAGGAACGCATAATATTATGCCGTCGCTGGATTTTGATTTTAATGTGAATGTTTCCGGCTTTACAGGTTTGGGCACAGCCGATTCAGGAAGCCATTCCAACGAATCATTTTCACAGACAAAACCTTTTCATCAAACCAGCAGTATACAGAAGTCGAATAACACAAATTGGGAAAGAATGTACGAGGGATTAGAAAGAAATGATAATACTGCCGGAATTGATTATCAGGGATCTATAAAAATAGAAAGTTCTATAAATACGCCACAGGAAGATAAGACGTTGAATAAAGAATTATTGTATTCTGAAAATACATCAACGTTTCAGTTGCATTCAAAATATATTATTACACAGGTTAAGTCGGGTGTGCTAATGGTTGACCAACAGGCCGCTCATGAGCGTATATTGTATGAAAAATATATGGGTATGCTTCAGAATCGGTTCGGAGCCTCGCAGCAGTTTTTATTTCCTCAGACACTTGAATTGAGCGCCGCTGATTTTGCGATGGTTATTGAAATGGAAGAAGATATCCGTAAGCTGGGCTTTGTTTTCAATGTATTTGGAACAACTACGATTGTCGTAAATGGCGTTCCTTCAGATGTAAAAGTAGGAAGTGAAAAAGATTTATTTGAAGGTTTGATTGAGCAGTTCAAACAGAACAGAACGGAATATAAATTGGATCGAAATGAAAACCTTGCCCGTTCACTGGCAAAGCGTTCTGCAATCCGTGCCGGCAACAAACTGACACTGACAGAAATGAATTCTTTGATAGATCAGTTATTTGCTTGTAAAACACCTAATTACGCTCCAGATGGCAATTTGACCGTTGTTATGATGGATATGGACAAGATTGGCAGGATGTTTGTCTGAATATTCCCCTAACTTGCATCTATGAGATTTGCTATAACTCCTATCGTACAACGACTGCTTATCATTAATGTAGTCGTTTTTGCACTTACTTATTTATTTAGAAATACCATAAATCTGAATCAGTGGCTTGTGTTACATAGTTATTATTCAGATAGTTTTATTCCTTTTCAATTTGTTACATACATGTTTATGCATGGAGATTTCATGCATATATTTTCCAACATGTTTGGATTGTATATGTTTGGACCCATGCTGGAGCATTTTCTAGGAGTTAAAAAATTCCTAACACTATACTTTGTATGTGGTATAGGCGCAGCGGTATTATTTTGGGGAATAAATGTCTATGAAGTACATCATGTTCGAGAAGCTGCAATTGAATATATCTCAAATCCTAGTCCAGAAGCTTTCGCTGATTTTCTAAATAGAAATGACCCAAGTATGTATAAAGAGAAATTATACTTAATAGATAATTTTGCTGAGAATCCGGACAATGAAAATATTATTGGTGAAACTAAAGACGTTGCCGTTAAAATTGTAAGTGATCAAGCTTCATTCGGCTTATTAGGAGCATCTGGAGCCATTTTTGGTATTCTAATGGCTTTCGCATTATTGTTCCCGAATACGGAAATGATGCTACTATTTCCGCCAATTCCAATCAAAGCAAAATACCTGGTGGGGGCTTATGCTTTATATGAAATTTATGCTCAGTTTCAGAATAGGCCAGGCGATAATGTCGCCCATTTTGCACACATTACAGGGATGATATTTGCTTTTATTCTTATTCGTTATTGGAAGACAAATAGAAATTCGTTTTATTAGTATATATGAGTCTGCTCAAGGACATACAGGATCAGTTTCGGATGCATGACAATGCTTTGATCAAAATTATTCTGATCAATGTGATTGTGTATGCATTGGATTGTCTGATTTGGGTCATTGCAAAATTTTCTTCAGCAGATGCCATATTTACAAGTGTTTTAGAATTTCAGGCTCTTCCATCAGGCTTTTTTGATTTCCTGTATAAGCCCTGGACATTGATTACCTATGCATTTACGCATCAGGCACCTTCTCCTTTTCATGTATTTTTTAACATGTTGGGTTTGTTCTGGTTTGGCGGACTTATACGCGAATTTCTAGGTAGCAGAAGATTAATAAGTTTATATGTCATTGGTGCTGTATCCGGTGGTATATTATACCTACTAGCATATAATCTGGTTCCTTATTATATGGATAAGCAATCAACCTTACTTATAGGCGCTAGTGCAAGTGTTCTGGCAACAGTTGTTGCGGCTGCAACACTGCTTCCGGATTACAGATTTCATCTGATGTTTATTGGTCCGGTAAAAATTGTATACATAGCAGCATTTTATGTTTTTATGTCGGCGATTGGAACCGTTGATTGGAACGCAGGCGGAAATATTGCTCATCTTGGAGGTGCCTTATCCGGATTCATATTTATTAAACTGCTACGCAAAGGAACAGATGTTGGAAAGCCCGTAATGTCTTTCGTCGATTTTACCGGGAATTTATTTAAGAAAGGAAGAAAAGTCCGGATGACATTTCTGAATCCATCTGCGCCACTCGATTCAAACTATGTTCCGGATCAGCATGAAATTGATTTGATCCTGGATAAAATATCACGCTCAGGTTACGAGAGCTTAACAAAAGAAGAAAAACAAAAGCTTTTTAAAGCCAGTCAAAAATAATGACAGTAAGTCAATCGTTGTTGGATGTTCGTATTGAAAACAACATTCTCATTATAACATTAAATCGTCCGGAGAAACTCAATGCTTTGAACCGTGCGGTTCTGAAAGAACTGGACGAACAAATCGAATATGCCTATTCTTCGGCTGAAGTTAAAGCGGTTATTATAACGGGAAGCGGCGAGAAAGCATTTGCTGCCGGCGCAGATATTAGTGAATTCTCTTCTCTTGAACCTCATGAAGCACAATTGCTATCACAGGAAGGTCAATTGATCTTTGAAAAAATAGACAAACTGACGAAGCCTGTTATTGCTGCTATTAACGGTTATGCCTTAGGCGGTGGTTTTGAATTAGCTTTGGCTTGTCATATGCGTATTGCTTCTTCAAATGCTAAACTAGGTCTGCCTGAAGCAACGTTGGGTCTGCTTCCGGGATATGGCGGTACACAACGCTTAACACTTATTGCAGGAAAAGGAAGAGCTATTGAAATGATGTTGACAGCGGATCAGGTTCCGGCAGACAAAGCTCTGGAATGGGGAATTGTCAATTATGTGACAACATTGGAAGAATTGATTCCATTCAGTAAACAATTGCTTGAAAAAATATTTTTAAAAGCCCCGGTTTCAATTCGCGAGATATTGCGTTGCGCGCATCTTGCTACTGAAACGGCAGGCACAGCCTTTTTACAGGAAGCAAAATCCTTTGGTCTTTGTGCAGGCACAGAAGATTTCAAAGAGGGAGTTCAAGCTTTTAAAGAAAAGCGTAAACCTTCCTTTACAGGTAAATAATTCCAGATGTCAGTACTTAAAAAATTAGTTGGACAAACTGCTTTATATGGATTGAGCAGTATGATCGGTAGGGCCATTAATTTCCTGTTGGTGCCGGTTTATACAAGCTTATTACTTCCTTCTGAATATGGAGTCGTTACAGAATTGTATGCGTATGCTGCCTTCTTCAATATTCTTTATTTATATGGAATGGAAACCACGTATTTCCGCTTTGCAAATAAAGAAGGCAATGAGGAAAAACATATTTTCAATCATGTAAATACACAAGTGCTTTTCAGCAGCACTTTCCTTTCCGTTTTCTTATTACTCCTTTTAACCCCATTAAATAATTACCTCGGCTATCAACTGCATCCTGAATACATTGTATATGTGGTTTTAATATTGTTTACTGATGCAGCCTTATCAATAGCCTTTGCACGTTTGCGGTTAAAGAATAAAGCATTTCTGTTTGCATCCGTCAAACTGATGAATATTTTCCTGACGGTTCTATTGAATATTTTTCTTTTATGGGGCTTGCCGGTATTATTAAAATCAGGCTATTTAACTAATGAGGCAAAAGAATATATTTTAAGATTTTATGATCCGAACGATCTGGTATCCTATATTTTTATCTCAAATCTTATTGCGAATGTACTCCAGTTTCCTTTCCTGATTGGAGCATTTAAAGGATATAAATTTGTGTGGGATTCCATATTATATAAACCCATGCTGATTTATGCGATGCCCTTAATGGTGATGGGTCTGGCAGGCATGGTTAACGAAATGCTCAGCAGGCTTTTATTAAAAGAAGTATTGCCGGATGATTTTTATCCGGGCAGCACCAAATTACATGCATTAGGTGTTTTTGGTGCCTGTTATAAACTCTCTATGTTCATGACGCTTGCTGTTCAGGCTTTTCGGTATGCAGCAGAACCGTTCTTCTTTAGCAGAGCATCCGACAAAAACTCCCCTCAGCTTTTTGCTGATGTTATGAAATGGTTCGTGCTGGTCTGTCTGGTGATATTTTTAGTTGTCTCGATGAACATGGATATCATCAAACATTTTCTCCAGAATAAGGCCTATTGGGAAGGGTTAATCATAGTGCCCATATTGCTGATGGCCAATTTGTTTTTGGGAATTTATTATAATCTGGCGATCTGGTTTAAACTAACAGATAAAACCTATTGGGGAATTTATATTAGTTTGTTTGGTGCTACCGTTACAATTGTTGGAAATATTATCCTGATTCCGGTTATGGGATATGTAGGCGCTGCTTGGGCAACTTGTCTGTGTTATGCATTAATGGCGGTGATTAGTTTTCTGATCGGACAAAAGTTTTATCCCATTCCGTATCAGGCAATTAAAATGGCTTTCTGGATTGTTTCAGCAGTAATAGTCTTAAAAGGATTTGAATTACTTTCATTTCCAGATGGTTGGTTTAAAGAAATAGCAGCCAATATGATTATTTTAATATGGGCTGTTTCAATTCTATTATTAGAAAAACACAAAAATCGATCAAAAGCCAAGTAAAATTTGTAATTTTGAGAGGAAAGGGAAGTAATTATGTACTTGAATGTAAAGATCGTAAATCAATCGTCTAATCCCTTGCCGGCATATCAAACAATACATGCTGCAGGGATGGACTTAAGTGCCAATCTCACTGAATCAATTGTTCTGCAACCTTTAGAGCGCAAATTAATACCAACGGGACTTTACATAGAATTACCTGAAAAATCGGAAGCGCAGATCCGCCCGAGAAGTGGTTTGGCATTAAAATATGGCATTACAGTGTTGAATAGTCCAGGGACAATTGATTCCGATTATAGAGGAGAATTGAAAGTACTATTGATTAATTTGTCGAATGAATCATTCACAATAAATCATGGTGACCGTATTGCTCAGATGGTTATTGCCAGAGTAGAGCAAGCACATTTGCTGGAAGTTATCGAATTAACTTCTTCCGATCGGGCATCCGGTGGTTTTGGTAGCACGGGTCATTAATTTTACATCCAGTTAACTTAAAATAGCATCATTAAAATGATCGTTTTTATAAAACAAGCGTAGATATACATTCATCATAACATATAAAAAGATATAAATTTTAACAGCATGAAAATTATTATTCCAATGGCGGGTATGGGAAAAAGAATGCGCCCGCACACCCTTACAGTACCAAAACCTCTTGTTCCAATTGCTGGTAAGCCGATCGTTCAACGTTTGGTTGAAGACATTGCTAAAGTATGTGGAGAGAAAATTGAAGAAGTTGCGTTTATAATCGGGGATTTTGGTAAAGAGACGGAACAAAAACTTATTAAAATTGCAGAGTCTGTCGGTGCTAAAGGAACAATTTATTATCAACGTGAAGCATTGGGAACGGCACATGCAATTTTTTGTGCGGAGAAATCACTGGATGGTAAAGTTGTAGTGGCCTTTGCCGATACACTGTTTAAAGCAGATTTCACACTTGACACATCCAATGAAGGAATTATCTGGGTGCAAAAAGTAGATGATCCGAAGCCATTTGGTGTAGTAAAGTTAAATGACAAAAACGAGATTACTGAATTCGTAGAGAAACCGGAACATTTTGTTTCCGATTTGGCTATTATCGGTATTTATTATTTCCGTGATGGACTGAATCTTAAAAAAGAAATTCAATATGTAATTGATAATAATATCAAAGACAAAGGAGAGTTTCAGCTTACATCTGCATTGGAAAATATGAAAAATAAGGGGATTAAATTTATTCCTGGTAAAGTAACGGATTGGTTGGATTGCGGTAATAAAGATTCAACGGTTGATACGAATGCCCGTTATCTGGAATATATTAAAAATGATCATCTGGTTGCTTCAACAGCAAAGCTTACGAATTCAATTGTTATTCAACCCTCATACATTGGCGAGAATGTTGAAATTACAAATTCTGTTGTAGGTCCTAACGTATCCATCGGGAATGGAAGTAAAATTACAGATTCAATTGTTAGCAGATCCATTATTCAGGAACATGCGGTGATTGCACATGCTAATATTCATAATTCCATGTTTGGAAACCATGCCAAATACAAAGGTAAATCACTTGACTTAAGTGTTGGTGATTATAATGTTATAGCTTAATCTCAATGACCTTAAAAAAACAGGCATATATTTTATTTGTTTTTGCGATTGCAATGCCGTTACTATCTGTAACGGCATTGGCGCAAAAAAAGCAAAAAAATAAAGAATCACATTCTAACTCTTCATCTAAAAAAGGGAAAGAATTGACAGAACTGCAGCGCGTAAACTTTGATGCCTATTTTATTGAAGGTATGAAGTATTATCTGCTGGGCGATTTCAAAAATTCAAATACACTTTTTGAAAAGGCATTTACGATTGATCCTACTTGTGGCGGTCTAAATTATCAACTAGCGAAAATCAATTACTTTAGCGGCAATAATTCAAAAGCCTACAACTTTATTCAATCAGCCGTTCAGGAAGACAATGAGAATGGCGAATATTATATTGTTCAGGCAAAGGTTTGTGAAGCGTTGGAAAAATATGATGAGGCCATCAAAACATATAAGAAAATGATTTCTATGGTACCGAATAGCGGACCATATTACTATGATATGGCGGCAGATTATATTCAGTTGAAGAATTATGACGATGCCATTAAAACATATAATAAAATAGAAACACTTTTTGGCAGAAGCCTTGAATTAACAAGACAAAAACAACAACTGTATGTAAAAGAGGGCAAGACGGATCAGGCAATTAAAGAAGGACAATCGCTTATCGATGCATACCCGAATGAGCAGGAATATAAAGTTGCACAAGCTGAGTTTCTTTTTTATAACAATCACAAACCGGATGCCATGCAATTATTGCAAGATGTCCTTGTTAAAGATCCGTCTAATATAAAGGCACATACTTTATTGGCTGATATATACAAGTTTCAAAATCAACCTGAAAAAGCTTTTGCTGAGTACAAGTATTTGTTAGGCAATTCTTCTGTAGCTATTTCTGTGAAACAGCAGATCATGAAGGATGCCATCGTAAATGCAAAAACGGATTCTTCCAGAGTTAGACTATTAGATTTGTCTGAAGTTTTTGTAAAAACGAATCCAGAGTCGGGTGTGGCCATTATTTCCAATGCAGATGCATTGTTCTTAAATAGAAAGAAAAAAGAAGCCTGGAGTCAATATTGCAAATCGCTGATATATGATTCTAACAACTATAATGTTTGGTCTCAGGTATTGTCTTTGGATTATGAATTTTCAAACTATGATAGTTTAACAAATCATTCTGATAAAGCAGTAGAATCATTTCCCAATCAAGCGTCCTTGTGGTTTTATAGAGGAATTGGATATTTCAATCTGAAGAGCTATTCCAAAGCTATAGAATCGCTGGAGGAATCAAAAAAACTGGCTGGAGCAAATGGCGAACTTAAAACAAGTGCTTTGCTGATGCTTGGAGATAGTTATAACGAAACGAAACAGTATGCGAAATCTGACGCTGCATACGAAGAAGTATTGAAATTCGACAAGAATAATGACCACGCACTGAATAATTACAGCTATTACTTATCACTAAGGAAAGAAAAGCTTCCGGAAGCAAAATCAATGGCCGAACGTATGCTTACCAGAAATCCGGATGAAGTAAATTATATAGATACCTATGCCTGGGTTTTATATCAAATGAAAGATTATGAAGGTGCAAAAAAACAACTGGACAAAGCTGTCATAAATACCAAAAGCGGTACTATTCTGGAACATTATGGCGATGTATTATATCAGTTGGGTAATAAAGCAGGTGCGTTGGAGTATTGGAAAAAAGCGAAGGATGCAGGCGATGCATCGGATCTGATAAATAAGAAAATTGCCGAAGGCAAATTGTATGAATAAGGTAATCGTTGGGATCATTATATTAATTTGTTCTCTGTCATTATTGTCGTGTAAAAAACAACCGATTGTTTCAAGTCAGCCGGTTGATGCTAATAAGCAATTGCTATCTAATTTCCATCCTTTAGATATCAATTACTCGTATATGGTAATGAAATCAAAAGTCGAATATTCCGATGAAAACAGTACGGAACAGGTATCAGTAACTACTCGTTCAAAAAAAGACAGTTTGCTGTGGTTTTCAATTGGTAAGTCCAGTGTTGAAGGGCTTCGTGCGATCGTAAGGCCTGATTCTGTTTTTATGTTGGATCGAATTAACAATGAATATTTCAACTACAACCTAAAATATTTGCAACAATTTATTCAGGCAGATTTAAATTATTATAATTTACAGAATTTACTCGTTGGTAATCTTATTTTTTCAGTTGGACAGAATGACAAATTGAGAAAAGAAGAAGCGACAGGCTATTATGTATTGAATCAAAAACACGATAGTTTGTATATAGAAAGTTTTATTCGGATGGATAATCTGAAACTTGAAAAAGCTTATTTCATTGATTCTTCTTCGATGTCAAAAATGTCCATTTTATACAGCAACTATATTTTATCCGATTCATTGTTGGTGCCTTCTAATTGTATGATAGATGTTTCATATACGAAACAGAATAAAAAACACGAAAAGAAAATTTCCTTAACGCATCATAAAATTGAGTTTCCTGTGAAACCGTTGAATTTTCCGTTTAACGTTCCAAAGAAATATGAAGGTAAATAATTATCGATATATAGCTTTTGTTTTATTGTTTTTCATTGGAATCAGTACTCCTTTTGCTCAAAAAAAGAATCGCAAAGAATTAGAAAGGGAGCGTGAAAAAAATATCCGCAAGATCAAGGAAACTTCCAAAATTTTAGAAGAAACCAAACAACAAAAGAAAGCTACGCTTAGTCAGCTGAATGTTTTGAATCAGGAAATTCAGGAAAGAGAAGTTGTGATCCATACCATATCTTCTGAAGTCAGCATGCTTGATAGAGAAATTGCAGATCAGGCAATGATTATAAGAGCGCTCGAAGAAGATATAAAAGGGCTTAAAGAAGAATATTCACAATTAATTTATCAAGGTTATAAGCATTTGAATGGATATGATAAGCTGATTCATATTTTATCTGCTGATAATATTGGCCAAATGCTGAGACGTAACAGTTATTTTAAACAATATGCAAATGCAAGAATATATCAGCTGGAAGAAATTCAAAATGTAACCTTGGCTTTACGCTCGTATCAAAAACAGTTGGCTGCTAAGAGAGCAGAGAAAAGAGGCTTGCTTCAAGTACAAACAATTGAAAGTGAAAATTTATCAAATACTAAAAATCAACACAGCTCTGTGTTGAAGCAGCTTTCATCTAAAGAAACACAGTTAAAAAACGAACTGGAAGAGTCAAAAAAATCAGTTGATAAACTTCAGAAACTCATTACAGACCTGATAGCATCGGAACGGAAAAAAGCGATCGAACAGGCTAAATCATCTAGTTCATCTACAAATAAAGCGATATCCGAAAAAAGCATAAAATTATCCAGCAGTTTCGAAGGAAATATGGGGCAATTACCTTGGCCGGTTCAAAATGGCCGTGTTGCAAATCACTTCGGACGTCAGGCTCATCCTGTTCTTAAAGGGGTATTCGTAGATAATCTTGGGGTGGATATTCTAACAATTCATGATGAACAGGTTAAGGCCGTTTTTGGCGGTAAAGTTATTACTGTGGCAGAGGTGCCTGGCATGCATAAAGTAGTCATGATTCAGCATGGGGAATATTTTACTGTTTATGCTAAGTTAAAAGATGTCTATGTGTATTATGGACAGGAAGTTACGGTGAAACAGCCGATCGGAACCGTACATACAAGTAAAGACGGAGAAAGCGAATTGCAATTCCAGATATGGAAAAACGAAAGCAAATTAAATCCTGAAGTTTGGTTGAGAAAACGATAAATTTGACCGTATTTACTCAATTCAGGATTATTATTTCGAATAACTGAATTCCCACTTTATTTTTTCTTGAGCTTAACATCTTCAATCCAGAGTAATAATTATAAGATTATTACACGAAACAGAAAATATTGAATTTTTCAGCTGTATAAGGCTTTGATAGACTTAAAGCTATCGGGTATTATCTTTTCCCTTTCCCATTAATTACCTATCTTTGTAGGGTATACGAAATCATTCTGATAATCATTATGTTAACTATTTGCACATTTCTGTTTCTTGGTAATATCGGACCAACCGAATGGATAATCATAGCTGTCCTTTTAGTATTTATGTTTGGCGGGAAAAAAATTCCTGAATTGGCACGTGGCTTAGGTCGTGGTATCCGTGAATTTAAGGATGCTAGCAAAGAAGTAAAAAAGGAAATCGAAGACGGTATCAAAGAGGATAACAACAAAGCATAAGTTTTGAAACGCTATAATTCATTGCAAGAAATTCGGAAAGATATTTCCGAAGGTAGTATCACTTGTCGCTCTCTCACGGAGTATTATCTCAAAAACATCAAATCAAAAGCTCACCTGAATGCATATGTAGATGTGTATGAACAGGAGGCTTTGGCTACTGCTGAAAAAGTAGATGCTAAAATCAAAGCAGGAACTGCCGGTAAGTTGGCAGGGATGGTTGTTGGTTTGAAAGATGTTTTATGTCATAAAGATCACGGATTACAAGCATCCAGCAATATTTTAAAAGGTTTTGTTTCACAGTTTAACGGAACTGCAGTAGAACGCCTTATCCAGGAAGATGCTATCATCATAGGAAGACAAAGTTGTGATGAATTTGCCATGGGCTCTTCGAATGAGAATTCTGCTTTTGGTCCGGTTAAGAATGATATAGATAATACACGGGTTCCCGGTGGTTCATCAGGTGGTTCTGCCGCAGCAGTGCAGGCTGATACATGTCTTGTTTCCCTGGGTTCAGATACCGGAGGATCCGTAAGACAGCCCGCTGCTTTTTGTGGTATCATCGGATTTAAGCCTACCTATTCCCGTATTTCAAGATATGGTTTGATCGCTTATGCTTCCTCATTTGATTCCATTGGAATTCTGGCCAGAAGTATTGAAGATACCGCCTTGGTTTTGGAAGTTATTGCCGGCAACGACGAATACGATAGTACTGTGTCTTCTAAATCAGTACCCGATTATACATCACAATTACAGTTTACTGGAAAAGCAAAAGTTTGTTACCTGAAGGAATCAATCGAGTCTGAAGGGGTTTCAAAAGAAATACGTGAAGCAACTCAGAAAAAAATTGATCAATTAAAGAAGGATGGACATACAGTGGAAGCCGTTGAGTTTTCATTGCTCGATTATATTCTTCCTGCGTATTATATTCTTACTACGGCGGAGGCCAGTTCAAATCTGTCTCGCTTTGATGGAGTTAAATACGGCTACAGAAGTAATAATGGTACGGATCTTGAGTCTATGTACAAAAAAACCCGCTCAGAAGGATTCGGCAAAGAGGTTCAAAAAAGGATTATGCTGGGAACTTTTGTTCTTAGTGCAGGATTTTATGACGCATACTATACTAAAGCACAGAAGGTACGTCGTTTAATAAAGGAATATACCGATAAGCTGTTGACAGAATATGATTTCATGTTGTTGCCGACAACAACAACAACAGCTTTTAAAATCGGTGATCATGAAAGTGATCCGATAGCCATGTATCTGGCGGATATATTCACGGTTCATGCTAATCTTGCTGGTATTCCTGCGATATCCATTCCTAACGGGAATGACTCGAAAGGTTTACCAATCGGTTTACAATTGATGGGAAAAGAGTTTGAAGAAGGGAAATTACTAGCCTTTTCAAAGACATTATTAAAATAAAAATAATGAAATACAGAATCGCTGACATCAAAAATAGAATAAATTTTCTCATTGCTTTTTTTGCAATAGGAATAACGATGTCTATTGCTCAGACAGATTCTTCAACGGTTGTAACATCTGCAGACTCAACAATTGTTCAAGCTGAAGAACAAGAGAAGATAGCTGTTGCGCCAGTATTAAATGCAGACGAACAAGCAATCGCGCAACGATTGAAAGTCTTGCAAAAGGATGTGCCATTGGTGTATAACAAAAGAATTAAAGGGTTCATTGATTATTTTACCGTTCGTAATCCTCGCTATGCGATGGTCATGGAGCGCAGGAAACGTATTTATTTCCCTACGTTTGAAGAAATATTAAAAAATCAAAAGGTGCCGGATGAAATCAAATATCTGGCAATTGTAGAATCTGGATTAAATGCAAAGGCCATATCTCCTGCTGGAGCGGCAGGTTTATGGCAATTTATGACATTTACGGGTAAACAATTTGGTTTGAAACAGGATGAATACCTGGATGAAAGACTGGATCCCGAAAAGGCTACTGTTGCTGCTTGTAAATACCTTACTGAATTACACAATACATTTAATGATTGGGAGCTTGCCTTGGCATCTTATAACTGCGGACCGGGAAATGTTCGTAGGGCAATCCGCAAATCAGGCTACAAGGATTCTTTCTGGGAAATCTATGATTACCTTCCTAAGGAAACAAGAAGCTATGTGCCGCAATTTGTTGCACTAACGTATATAATGAATCACATGGCAGATCATAATATTATTGCTGATTCATTAGAATACCCTATAGCTTTTGATACCATTATGGTACATCAGTATTTTGATATGTATACGTTCGGCGAAGTATTAAATATTTGTCCGGATGATATGCGCAAATTAAATCCTGCATTACGAAGAGGTGTTTTATCAGGTGCATATTCTTATAAAATAAGAGTGCCGGTTGATAAGATGGCTGAATATTATCTAAATAAAACAGATATACTGGATGCTTGCTCAAAAGAAGTTCCACGAAGTCTTGATAAGCCAGTATCAGCCATAATCCGAACACAAAATTCATCGTCAAGTTCAACGGCAAGCACATCCACCTCAAAAATTTATTATACCGTCAGGAGTGGTGATGCTCTCGGAAAAATAGCGGCAAAATATCATGTTGCATTAACGGATATTAAACGTTGGAATAAGCTTTCTTCAACTACCATACGGGCTGGTCAGCGATTGATTATATATCGTAAAACTTCCGTTTCGAACGAAAAAGGAACAACGATGAGTTCTCCTTCGCTTGCCAGAACAAATACAAAGTCAACGAATAAATCATCCACTTCGTCACCAAAAGTGTATTATGTAAAACCTGGAGATTCATTATGGACTATTTCCCAAAAATATCCGGGAATAACCGTTGAACAGATAAAAAAAATAAATGGTCTAAAAACCAATAGTATTAAGGCCGGTCAAAAGCTGATATTAAGTTAGTACTTGTTTACGTCCACTGAATACCTTTTCTTTTTCTTTTTGAAATAAATTCTGCACCATGTCAATAAACAGAGAAGATGCATTAAACTATCATATGTTGGGTAAGCCTGGCAAGATAGAAGTTGTTCCTACTAAAATGTTAAGTTCTCAGCTTGACCTTGCTTTGGCATATTCACCGGGGGTTGCAGAACCATGTAAAGAAATAGCAGCGAATAAAGAAGAAGCGTATAAATATACAGCAAAGGGAAATCTTGTTGCTGTTATTTCTAATGGCACGGCTGTTTTAGGCTTGGGAAATATTGGCCCGGATGCATCCAAACCAGTAATGGAAGGGAAGGGTGTATTGTTTAAGAAATTTGCAGGAATTGATGTGTTTGATTTGGAGATCAATTGCGAAGATCCTGAACAATTTATACGTATCGTTGAATCACTTGAGCCGACGTTTGGTGCAGTTAATCTGGAAGATATTAAAGCTCCGGAATGTTTCAGAATCGAGCAGGAACTTCGTAAGCGAATGAATATTCCTGTTATGCATGATGATCAACATGGGACAGCAATTATATCTGCCGCGGCTTTATTAAATGCCCTTGAAGTAGTAGACAAGAAAATTGATCAGATAAAAGTTGTCGTTAGCGGAGCTGGTGCAGCAGCAATTTCCTGTACTCGCTTATATAAACATTTAGGTGTACGGTCTGAGAATATCATCATGTGTGATATTAAGGGCGTATTAAGAAGAGACAGAGCAGATCTGGATGTTTCGCAATTGGAATTTGCAACGGATGTTAATGCGTATACATTAGCCGATGCTATGCCAGGTGCGGATGTTTTTGTTGGATTATCTGCAGGCAATGTACTGAAGCCTGAAGTATTGATGACTATGGCCAAAGATCCGATTGTTTTTGCTTTAGCAAATCCAACACCGGAGATAGACTATAACCTTGCGCTGTCAACCAGGCCGGATGTAATTATGGCTACAGGTCGTTCGGATTTTCCAAATCAAGTAAATAACGTATTGGGTTTTCCATATATTTTCAGAGGGGCTTTGGATGTTCGGGCAACAGAAATAAATGAAGAAATGAAATTGGCGGCCGTTTTTGCTATTGCTAAATTGGCTAAAGAGCAGGTACCTGATATTGTAAATAAATCATACGGTGATAATAAAATTATTTTTGGGAAAAACTATTTAATACCCAAGCCACTTGATCCTCGCTTGATTACAACAATTTCGCCGGCAGTTGCCAAAGCTGCTATGGATAGTGGTGTTGCTAAAAAGCATATTGATAATTGGGAGAACTATGAAGTAGAATTATTGCAGCGAATTGGAATTGATCAGCGCTTAATGTCACGAATAATTAGTCAGGCACGTCAATCACCAAAGCGTATTGTTTTTGCAGAAGCTGATAACTATAAAATACTTAAGGCAGCTCAGATTATTGTTGATGAAGGAATTGGTTATCCCATTTTATTAGGAAACCCGGAAAGGATTAAAGCATTAATGGATGAAAATAGTCTGGTTATAAAAGAGTATAAGATTATTGATCCAGTTGAAGAGAAGGAAAAAAGAACTCTTTTCGGAAATCTACTTTACGAGAAAAGAAAACGCAAGGGAGTAACCGCTGAAATCGGAAGGAAACTTATGCGTAACCGTAACTACTACGGTACCATGATGGTTGAAACCGGAGAAGCAGACGCATTTATTTCCGGATTAACACAAGAGTACGCTGAAACAGTTAAGCCTGCATTACAAGTTATAGGTGTAGAAGCAGGAATAAATAGGGTTGCAGGGATGTACATTATGAGTAATCATAAAGGCGTGTACTTTTTCTCTGATACTACTGTAAATATGAATCCTACAGCTGAAGAGCTTGTTGATATTGTTGGACTGACTGCTCGCGGGGTTAAATTCTTTGATTTTGAACCTCGTATTGCCATGTTATCCTACTCTAATTTTGGATCAAACCAAGGGGAAGTTCCGGATAAAGTTTCATTAGCTACCAAACTGGCAAAAGTAAAGTACCCGGATTTGATCATCGATGGGGATATTCAGGCCAATGTTGCTTTAGATACTGCTATCCAGCAAGAAATGTATCCATTTAGTGCACTTGCTAAAGATGGTGCAAATACGTTTATATTTCCGGCATTAACATCCGGAAATATTGCTTATAAACTATTGCAGGAAATAGGTGGAATGGAAGCTGTCGGGCCACTACTTATGGGGATGGCAAAGCCTGTTCATATATTACAATTAGGATCATCGGTTCGGGAGATAGTAAATATGGTTGCTATTGCTGTTGTGGATGCCCAATCGCATAATAAGAAAATTAATTTATGATTGCCTACATAGAAGGAAAACTTGCTCATAAAGATCCCACGTATTTGATTGTTGATGTTCAAGGGGTAGGTTATCATATTCGGATTTCTTTACATACTTTTTCAGTATTGAAAGACGTTGATAAAGCAAAAGTATTTACATTTCTTCATATCAAAGAAGATGCTCACACCCTTTTTGGCTTTGCGGATGAATCAGAAAAAGAAATGTTCATGCATTTGATTTCCATCAGCGGCATTGGTCCTGGAACAGCCTTAGTAGTTCTGTCTTCATTAAATTCCAATGAGTTAAGGGAAGCTATTGCAAATGAAGACGTTAGATCTATTCAAGCAGTTAAAGGAATTGGTGCCAAAACAGCTCAGCGGGTTATTTTAGAGTTGAAAGATAAGATGAAGAAAGATCAAATGATTTCAACTTCAGATTCTAAACAAATTTTTTCTTTACCGCACAATACAATACGTTCAGAGGCGTTATCAGCATTAGTTACACTAGGCTTCGCCCGTAACATAGCTGAGAAAAACGTCGATATGATCCTGAAAAACAATACCAATCCGGTAACATTAGAAGAACTTATTAAGCAAGCACTGAGAATGGCATAATTTTTTACTCTATTGTGAACGTAAGAAAATACATCATACTGCCAATTCTGGGAGCGTCTCTCTTTTTTATATTTTGGACTGCATTATCAGGTACAAAATATGGGCAGCATTATATATTTAAAAAAGTAATGCAGCCAAATGATAGTACAAAAAAACAAACGAATCCCCGAAGACCTACTTATCAGACCAATGATCGGTATGGTGACTCCTATAATAACCCAACCAATAAATCTCCCCTTGAATTAAAGGATCCTGATAATATTAAGCAGGATGTGGAGCTTGATACGGCAACAGGTAATTATATTGTTCGTGAAAAAGTAGGAGATCTGGAATACAGACCGCAAACGTATCTGTCATTTGAAGAGTTCTACAAGTATAAGAACAAACAAATGCTTCGTGAATATTGGCAGAAGAAAGGGACGGACCCAATGGCTACTGATCCGAAGCAAATTAAACCTAACCAACCTTTCGGTTTTACGAAGCATATTAAAGGCTTAGAAGGCCCTTTTGGTAGTAACTATGTAGATATTAAACCTAACGGTTTGGTTACATTAGATTTTGCCGGACGCTGGCAAAGACTAAACAATCCTACCATACCTGTTAGGCAACAAAGAAATGGTTTGTTTGATTTTGAGCAACAAATCAGCATGAACGTGGTGGGTAAAATCGGGGAAAAATTAAAACTTACTGTTAACTGGGATACTAAGGCCGCTTTTGAATTTCAGAACACTGTTAAAGTTCAGTATACAGCTTTTGAAGAAGACATCATTCAGGGGATTGAAGTAGGACGTATCAATATGCCTTTAAATTCATCATTGATGACAGGTCCTCAGAATTTATTTGGAGCAAAGGCAAAGCTTCAATTCGGCCGGATGACAGTTACTGCTGTTGGTGCACGACAAGATGGTACGATGGATGAGATTGTGCTTGGTGGAGGCGGTATGGGTCGAACATTTGAGATTAGAGCAGATGGATACGAAGATTACCGACATTTTTTCTTAGGTCAGTTTTTTAAAAATAATTATGCAAAATCTCTTGCATCAAGCCCTACAATACTTTCAGGGGTACAGGTTACACGGGTTGACGTATATGTAACAAACAGGAATAATACTACTGCCAACTTACGGGATGTAGTAGGCTATCTTGATTTGGGTGAACCTAAGCCATATAGACCTTCTTTGGCAAGTACTCAGCCATTGGATAGTCCGGCTACAAATGCAGCGAATAAAGTATATGACCTTGTTGCAAACACAAATAAAGAATTTCGCGATCCACAAACATTTTCGACAAACCTCGCAATAGATCCCGTTGGAAGTGTCATGCAAAATGGAACCGATTATGCCTATTTGAAAAGTGCGCGTAAACTTGCACCAACGGAATTTACATTTAATGCCATGTTGGGGTATATTACTCTCCAGACAAAATTGACATTAGATCAAACGTTACTTGTTGCATATGAGTATTCGTATAATGGGAGTACGTATAAAGTTGGTGAGTTGACGGAAGATATTACAAACCTTGCTGTAACAGACTTGATCATTGCAAAAATGATTAAACCGCCAGTTGTTAACACGCATTTACCAACATGGGGATTAATGCTGAAAAATATTTACCAGCTGGGTGTAACGAACCTTGTCAGTACAAATTTCCAATTCAGGATTATTTATAAAGATGATGCAACAGGTGCAGATATACCCAATTTACAGGAAGGTACTAATACTAAAAACAGGCCATTGTTGCAGTTACTGGGCTTAGATAAATTGGATCCTAATAATAATCCCGGACCTGACGGCAACTTTGACTATGTTGAAGGAGTTACTGTGGATTCAAAGAATGGCCGAATATTTTTCCCCGACCTGGAACCTTTTGGATCAAAGTTGAACAGTTATTTCATCTTTCCGTCTGAAGCTACATTGATAACAAAATATGTATACTCAGAATTGTATGATTCTACAATGAGCGATGCTCAGCAGATTGCAAATAAAGATAAATATTATTTTACAGGACGATACCTGGCAGGGACATCAAGTGATATCATCTTGCCGGGAATAAACATTGCTCAGGGTTCAGTAACAGTAATTGCCGGAAGTAATAAATTAACGGAAGGAACGGATTATACTGTAGATTATAATCTGGGCCGGGTAAAAATATTGAATGATGGGGTATTGTCTTCCGGTCAGGAAATACGTATTCGATTTGAAAAGCAAGCGCTCTTTAATAATACAAGAAAAACTTTTTTAGCTACACGATTTGACTATAAATTAAATAAAAATGTTCTTCTGGGTGCTACGATGCTTCATTCAAATGAGGCACCAAGCATAACCAGGGTCAATATTGGTAGTGAACCTGCGGCAAACACCATTATAGGAATGGACGCAAATGTAAAACAGGACTCACGATTGCTTACCAGAGCGGTAGACTTATTACCAATCATTTCTACAAAAGCCGCATCATCTGTTAATTTCCAGGGTGAAGGAGCTCTCTTCCTGCCCGGTTATAATAAGATCATTGATAAAAATGGTGGTGGTGGTGGTGTCGCTTTTATTGACGATTTTGAAGGTGCAGAAACGCCATACGACCTTACCAGAACCTCTTCCAATTGGGACATAGCCGCTACTCCTCAGCGTTTTCCTGAAAGTGTTAAACAAGATCTGAGTTTCAGTTATAGAAGAGCTCGTTTAGCATGGTATAATATTGATAATATTTTTTACCGATCAGGCAATGGATTACCTTCTTACATCACATATGATAAAATAAACAATCATTTTGAAAGGAATATTACTCAAGTCGAATTGTTTCCGGGTCAAGACGTAAACGTAGCTGTAACAAATATTACAACATTAGATCTTGCCTTCTATCCTTCTGAAAGGGGATCATACAATTATAATCCTACATTGAATTCAGATGGTACATTGACCAACCCTAGTGGAAACTGGGGCGGTATGACAAGGGCTATTACGAATAACATTGACTTTGATGCAGCAAATATTCAGTACATAGAATTCTGGATGCTATGTCCATATATGCCTCAAGCAAATGTTAACAATACACTAATTGATGGAAAACCATTTAATCAATTAAATACTGGAACGCTTTATTTTAACCTGGGTAGTATATCAGAGGATGTACTGCCGGATGGATTACAATCCTTTGAAAATGGACTTCCAGTAAGTGGTGATCCAACATTACTAGCTACCACAACAACAAAATCAACATGGGGTAGAATTTCAAACCAGCAATTTATTACCAATGCTTTTGACAATACAACAGCAGGATCAAGATCGTTTCAGGATATTGGTTTGGATGGATTGAATAATGCAGATGAACAATCATTTTTTAGTGCCTTTACGAGTGCCATCAATAATTCAGCAACACTAAGCGCAACTGCCAAGGCTAATATTTTAGATGATGTTAGTGCCGATGACTTTACTTATTATTTAGGAGGAACACAGGACCAAGAAGAGCTGACAATTTTAGAACGCTATAAAAACTACAACAGGGTTCAGAATAATTCTCCGCTTAATTCAGGAGCTTCTATTACACCTTCCAGTACTTCCTTTCCGGATAATGAAGATGTGAATGCTGATAATACAATTAATACTGTAGAGGATTATTATGAATATAAAGTCGCCATTGATCCAAAGAAGATGGTTATTGGGCAGAACTATATAGTAAGTTCCAATGTAGCTACGGTAAGTTTGCCGAATGGAACAAATACTGATAAAGTTACCTGGTATCAATTTAGAATTCCAATACGCTCTCCAGATAGCACTATTGGAAATATACAGGGATACAAATCCATAAAGTGGATGCGAACATATATGTCTGGATTTTCAACCCCTATTGTATTGCGTCTTGCAGAATTTCAACTGGTGGCAAATCAATGGAGGGTTTATCAACCGGATGATCTGAATCAGACAGGGCTCTCTATAGGAGCAGAGCCAGATCCATGTGTTCTGGATGAATCAACCGTTAATATTCAGGAAAACTCTACCAGTAATGGTAATACGACACCGTATGTATTACCTCCAGGCTTTAATAGAGATTATAACCCAACATCAACGGTAACGGTTCGATTAAACGAACAATCATTGCGTTTGTGTATCAACAATATGCAAAGTGGAACGGCACGTGCTGTATATAAAAATGTGACACTTAACCTGATGAATTATACGAAGATTGATATGTTTCTACATGCTGAAACGACTCAAACTCTCCAGGATGGAAGTGCTGTAGCATTTTTGAGATTAGGAACTGACTATACAGCCAACTATTATGAAATACAAGTGCCGCTTTATTTTACACGACCAATAAATACAACAGATCCAAATACCGTTTGGATGAGCCAGAACCAGATAGAAGTAAACATACAGGACATTATTGGTACGAAGGTAAAACGAAATGAAGCTCAGCCTAACAACTTGTCAACCCCATACAGTTACACCATGCCTAATGGGCAAAAAATTGTTGTTGTTGGAAACCCGGATATGTCGGCTGTTGTTACCATAATGATCGGAATGCTTAATCCGATTACTTCGTCAAATAAGTCACCAATATCTTTTTGTATTTGGGCGGATGAACTCCGAACATCAGGCTTTATCGATCATAGTGCATATGCTTATGCCGGTAAGTTAAATCTAAAACTGGCAGATTTAGCTACGGTCAATTCTTCTGTCATGTTTACTTCTGCAGGGTTTGGTTCATTGGATCAAAGTATTTCACAACGGCAACGTTCTAATACATTGCAATACGGAGTTAGCACAAATGTGAGTTTGGATAAATTTTTACCAGCTAAGCTAGGCATCAAACTGCCCATGTATATAGGGGTTAACAGTAAAATAATTTCACCTCAATATGATCCGCTCAATCCGGATGTCTCATTGGCCCAATCCGTCTATAGTCAGGAAAACCCCTCGGCGTATAAAAAGCTCGTATTAGATAATACAACACAGCGAGCGATTAACTTTACCAATATTCAGAAGGTCAAATTGAAACCCAATGCCAAGAAGCATATTTATGATATTGAAAACTTAACACTTTCACTCTTATATTCTGAAACGAAAGAGACAAATGTCAATCTTAAAATCTATGATTATTTAAACTATCATGGTGGTTTAGGCTATAGTTTTAATAATGCCGCAAAGAATTTTCAGCCATTTGGAAAAATGCCTCATCATCACAGTCCGCTTAATCAATTGATAAAAGAGCTAAATGTGGCACTTATGCCAAGTCAGTTAACATTCCGAACAGATGTTGACCGAAAGCTCACAACAACGCAATACTATGTATCAGGCCCTTTCTCAGGGGTTCAAACGGCTTTGTATCAGAAGTCATTCACAATTACACGTAATTATGGATTTTTATGGAATTTCACAAAATCAATAACAGGTACCTATAAGGCTCTTGCTTATGCTGTTGTTGATGAACCAAGAAGAGCGCCAGGTGGTGCTGAATATACGGATAGTGTATTGAGTAATTTTAAGAGAATGGGCCGTTTGCAGAATTTTAATCAAACAGTCTCGCTCAATTATAAATTACCTTTGGATAAGATTAAAATACTTAACTGGACGAATATGGAATATACCTATTCGGCTGGTTATACATGGACTTCAGGAGCATTAATTCAAAAGGATACATTAGGTAGTGCTATCCAGAATAACAGAACAAATGCTGTTAATGCGAAGGTTGATTTAGAGAAATTATATTATAAGTCGAAGTTTTTATTAGCAGCAAGTAATCCTACGCCAAAATTAAAGGGACCACCAATCAAAAATCCAAATGATACATTACCACCAAAACCTGAATATAGAGGTTTAAAGGCAGCATTGAGGATTTTAATGATGGCAAAAAATGCCAATTTGAGTTATTCATCTACACAGGGAACACAAATGTATGGTTTTTTGCCTGATCCCAAATATCTCGGCTTTTCAAGTACACAAGATATGGGTACAATGTTACCGTTCTTAATCGGATCTCAAGACCCAACGTTCAGATATAAGGCTGCAGCCGACGGATGGATATCTCATTGTCGATCCTTAAATACACCATACGTACAAACCAATACACAAACTGTAACTGCAATATTAAACATTGAGCCGATAAAAGGATTTAATATAAAACTGGATGCTCAAATTAAAAGTGGAAGTAATTATTCTGAGTTATTCAGGGTTTCCGAATATTCAAATCAAACATATGTTTCTGACAATCCGGTACGTTCAGGGAATTATTCAATTTCTGATATCGCCATTTTTAGCTCCTTCGATAAACATGTACATGGCTCTACAGATCCGAATTCTTCTGCTAATTTCGATAGATTCCGATCGTATACAAACATCATGATTAACAGACAGGGCGGACCTGGCGGGAAGTACGATACCAGTTCTCAAAGTGTATTGATACCTGCATTTCTTGCGGCATATACCGGAAGCAATCCTAATAAAATAAGTCTGTCGAGCTTTCCAACAATTCCTTTGCCCAATTGGAATATAACCTATGCTGGACTAACAAACATTTTGTTTATTAAAGAGAAATTTCAATCGCTGACATTATCACATGCATATACAAGTTTGTATACGGTTGGAAGTTATACTTCTTCTTTACAATATGGTTCTCAATATATTCAACCAGGGCCCAATTTTACAGAAACGCCTAAAGTTCCAGATTCTATTAATTCGAGTGGAAAAATTGTGCCGATATATGTTATAAGTGGTGTAACACTACAAGAATCTTTTGCTCCCTTAATAGGTTTTAATGCCATAACGAAAAGTAAGATATCATTTAAGTTATCGTATGGAAGAACACGAATGTTGAATCTTTCGCTGACAAATTCGCAATTGACAGAAAATATTACCAATAATGTTCAACTTGGGATCGGTTTTGTAAAATCGAATCTAGCAGTTCCTAAATTCCTGACACGAGGAAAAAAATTGAACCTTAAAAATGAATTGAATTGTCAATTGAATATGACTATCAATGACATGGTAACATATCAGCGAAGCTTAAGTGAGAATGCTACCGTTACAGCAGGTAATACAAATTTTCAATTAAAGCCTACAGTAAGTTATAAAATCACTCAACGGGTAACTATGATGGTCTATTTTGAGCGGACAATCAATAGTCCTAAAATATCTTCATCCTATCGAAGAGCCACTACAGCTTTTGGTGTTCAGCTCCGATTTACGCTGTCTTAACAAATAGCATTTTATTTATCAGTAAAAGACTGTAATTTAGTGGGTCAAATAACAACAAATTATGAATTTTCCTTCTGAATTAAAGTACAGCAAAGATCACGAATGGATTCGTGTTGAAGGCCAGACAGGCTATGTAGGTATTACATCTTTTGCTCAAAAAGAATTAGGTGATATTGTTTACCTGGATGTTACCAGTGTTGGTCAAACCATCAAACATGGTGATATATTTGGAACAATTGAAGCGGTAAAGACAGTTTCAGATTTGTTTATGCCGGTTTCGGGCGAAATTATAGAGTTTAATGCTGAATTGGAATCAACACCTGAACTTGTAAATTCAGACCCATACGGAAAAGGATGGATTGTTAAAATTAACCTGTCCGATACCAGTGAATTAGGTACCTTATTGGATGCAGCAGCTTATACCACATTGATTGGTGCATAATAGAATTTCAAATATTTCATTCCTCAGAGCTTACTGGCCAGCCATACTCTGGGGAATATTTATTTTAGTTGCAACACTTACTCCTGGTAAGTCTTTGCCAAGTTCTTCTTTATTTAAATTTGATAAACTCATCCATTTATCCATATTTTTTGGCTTTACATGGTTGGTGTTAAGAGGATTTTACTTAAGGGCTACAAATAAGAATCCGCTAAAAGGGACGCTTTATTTATTGATTGCATTGTTTACAGTTTTGTTCGGTATTGCGATTGAAATTATTCAAAACTATATACCGGATCGAAGCGCAGATATTAATGATGTAATTGCAAACACAAGCGGGGTTTTTCTGGCGCAACTTCTGTTTTATCTTACACACCGAAAAATGCAGGTATGAAGATTCGGATTTTTATGTCTTCTCTATTCATATTAATCTCAGGCTATACCTTTAGTCAGGATATGGAAAGAGTTCACAAAACGATAAATGATCTTTGCTCAAAAAAATTTCATGGCAGAGGCGCAGCTTTCGGTGGAGATAGTTTAGCTGCGGCCTATCTTGGAAATGAATTTAAGATTATTGGATTAACAACACTGTTATCTGATTACTACCAGAGCTTTACCTATGGAATAAATACATTTCCGGGGGCAATGTATTTAAAGGCAGACAAACCATTAAAACCCGGAGAGGATTATATTGTAAAATCAACTTCTGGTAGCGGTAAAGGAAGCTATTCTGTTTATTGGTTGGATACATTATTATTCACAGATGAAAATAAATGGAATGAATTTTTACAAACAGACATATCTCAAAAGATCATCGTTTATCCTAAAAAATATTTTAAAGAATTCAATGAGAAAACACCTGATCTGATTAGTCACATCTATTCAGCCCAGGCTATTATTGAACTTCAGGACAAGAAGCTTACAATGGGTTTGGCAGATCAATCATTTGAAAAACCCGTATTTGAAGTACTATCTAGTTCATTTCCTCGAACAATAAAGAAAGTTTCATTTGCAATAGATAATACATTAATAAAAAAACATAAGGCTCGAAATGTTATTGGCTTCATTGAAGGAAAAACCAAGAAGGATTCATTCATAGTTATTGCTGCACATTACGATCATCTTGGCGCATTAGGAAAAAAAACCTTCTTTCCCGGCGCTAATGATAACGCTAGTGGGGTAAGTATGCTTTTAGAACTGGCTCACTATTATAAAGTCAATTCGCCTGAATATAGTATGTTATTTATTGCCTTTGCCGGTGAAGAATCTGGATTGATAGGCTCCTCTTACTTTGTGAACCACCCTGCTATAGATTTAAAAAATATTCACTTCCTGATAAACCTTGATTTACTGGGTACAGGTGATGATGGTATTATGGTCGTGAATGGTTCTATTTATAAAAAGCAATTCAATGAATTAGTTTCTATAAACACAAAAGATACATTACTCCCAGCAATAAAGGCTCGTGGTGAAGCGGCTAATTCCGATCATTATCCATTTTATAAGCGAAGTGTTCCGTGTTTTTTTATTTATACATTAGGCGGCATATCGGCTTATCATGACATTCACGATATTCCCTCAACATTGCCTCTGACAAAATACAAAGAGGTCTTTAAGCTCTTAACACTATTTTTGAAAGACGAACATTGAAAAATAATCTCAATGCATTGATTATTCAAGATCTTTCAAATATTTCTCAATATCCGTTAATCTATCTTTATCGCTGCTAATTGTTACAGGGCATAATTTCGCCTTATTGAAGGCGTATTTTGCCGAGTCGGGTTTGTCCCAGTATTGGTATAACAATCCAAGTTCAAACCAGTTTCGCATAACATTTGGAGCCAATGCGATGGCTTGCTTAAATGCTTTTTCCGAATCAGGATAACCACCTTCTGGAATTTTACCTATAAATGCTAACGCTAAATTTCTTTCCAGCCAACTTATATGACCTAATTCCCTATATACAGATCCCAATATTGAATAAGCAATATCATCTTTGGGGTTTAAATTCAGTGCAATGTCCAGTTCTTTACGGATCTCAGTTACCAAGCGGACTTTAGCTTTGCTTCCTTCGTACATAGCAATATTGCCTAAGGCTGCAGCTAGCCATGTATGGCCGTTGGCATTCTGTTTATCAAATTGAATGGCTAAGCGGGCAGCTCTTTCTCCTTTTCTAAAGTACGCTTCTTTAATATTATCAGCGGCAGCCTCTCCATAGCATACGTCAGCTCTTGCAATTCTCCATTGAGCCTCTGCTGTTGTTGAATCTAATGAATACCAGGCAATCGCATCCAGGTATCTCATTAATTTGAAATAAATATCACCCTTTGTAATGAAATCATCGTTTGTAGCCTTGGTATTAAACGATACGCTAAACAAACAAATTAATATTAAAACATGTATGCCTTTTCTATTCATAGGAAACTTGCGAAGACTCAATACCGTGCGTAATATACTAGATCTTTGTGTATAAGATTAAGAGCGATACTATTACTTACTGTAAAATATAAATAACATCTAAAAATAGAAAAGTCATACTTTATATTAAAGTATGACTTTTGATATTGCTCCCTCTCTTGGGCTCGAACCAAGGACCCCATGATTAACAGTCATGTGCTCTAACCATCTGAGCTAAGAAGGAATGTTCCTGTTTTGGGACTGCAATATTAAGAGATTGCTTGATATAAAGCAATAGACTCTAGGAAATAATTTATATTTGATTCATAATGAATCATTTTAATTTTTATAATAAAAGCATTTATTTTATTTTGACAAAATGCCATATTTAAAATTCTATTTTTAGTTAAAATCAAGACAAAATGACACAATTTAAAGTTTGGCATTTTTTTCGAAAAAGGCTTTTTATTCAATTAAAACTTAAAAAGGAGAAATATAATTATGAAAACAATTGTAAAACACGGCCCCTTTGGAATGGATGCTTTTCCAAAATCAATTAATGAATTATTTGACAGCTTAATTCAGGAAGCCAATTCCCCTGTCAGAGAAGCTGCAATTCTTCCCAAAACGGACATTGCTGAAACGGAGAATACTTATGAATTAAACATGACTCTTCCTGGAATTAAAAAAGAGGATATTCAGATTGAAGTTGTAGAAAATAAAATCATTATAAAGGGCGAACGAAAACGCTTGACGGAGCAAGGCGATAAAAAATACCATAAAGTTGAATCTCAATATGGTGTTTATGAAAGAACATTTGTATTGCCTAAAAATGCAAATAGCGCTGATATTTCAGCAAGTCATGCAGACGGTATATTAACGGTAGTTATACCTAAATCAGAGCCAGTTGTAACAAGCACGAAAATTGAAATAAAATAAATACTCTTACGTTTTCGTATAAAATAAAGCAGGATATTCCTGCTTTATTTATAAATTTAACCTGTATAAAAGATCTGATCACTATGAATTTTAAGAAACTAGGTATTCTGGCAATTATGTCGTCATTTCTTGGTGGAATGTTTGCGATTGCAGGGTATCATTATTTTATAAAAGAAAACGAATTTGTTTCTATTGAAGAAAAACAACGTTTATCTTTTGCTAAGTTAATGGATACTTCAGGCATGGTTGTTCCTGAAGGAATGAATTTTATTTATGCGGCAGAAGTTACAACACCTGCCGTTGTGCATATAAAAACAACCTATATGCCTGAAACCACCAAACAGCCTAAAGGCAGGGATGAAGAGTTATTCCATTATTTTTATGGCGATCCATATGGAAATTATAATCAACCACGCGAAGCTTCAGGCTCAGGAGTCATTGTAACACAGGATGGATACATTGTAACGAACAATCACGTTGTTGAAAATGCTTCCAAAATTCAGGTTGTAATGAATGATAAAAGAACCTATGATGCGAAATTGATCGGAACAGACCCTACTACGGATCTTGCTTTGATTAAGATTGAAGAAAAAAGTTTGGCGTTTGTAAAATACGGCAATTCCGATCAGGTTAGAGTTGGAGAATGGGTGTTAGCAGTTGGTAATCCGTTCAATCTTACTTCAACGGTAACAGCTGGTATAATAAGTGCTAAAACACGAAGTATAAATTTACTGCGTGATAAAGATAATATGGCAATAGAATCTTTTCTTCAGACCGATGCTGTTGTAAACCCTGGTAATAGCGGGGGAGCTTTAGTGAATTTAAGAGGAGAATTGATTGGCATTAACACAGCTATTGCAAGTCCAACGGGTGCTTATGCAGGTTATTCCTTTGCTGTTCCGGTTTCATTGGTTAAAAAAGTGATTGATGATATCATGAATTATGGACAGGTACAGCGAGGATTGTTAGGAGTCGTAATTCAGGATATGACTACTACGCTGGCAAAAGAGAAAAATCTTGATTTTGTAACCGGCGTATATGTAAGTGCCGTAAATCAAGGCAGTGCTGCGGATATAGGTGGATTGAAAGAAGGCGATATTATTACTAAGATAAACGATATCAGTATCGGTGCTACAACTCAGTTACAAGAAGTTGTTGCCAGATTCCGTCCAGGAGATAAATTGAAAGTTAAATACATTCGTAAAGGGAAAGAGGCAGATGCGCATGTTATCCTAAAAAATAAGTTAGGCGATGTAGCTCTTGTTCCAAAAGATGATAATTCTGTTAAAACAAAATTAGGCGCCGATCTTCAGCCGGTTTCAGGTGGAGAAATGAGTGTACTAGACATAACAGGAGGAGCTAAAGTAGCTAAAATCTATAGTGGGAAATTAAAAGAGGCAGGTGTAAGAGAAGGTTTTATTATTACATCTATAGACAAAAAAGCTGTTAGCAAACCGGATGATGTGGTTCGTATATTGGAAGGAACTACTTCCGGTGGGATTCTTGTTGAAGGAATATATCCGGATGGAAAAAAAGAGTTTTATGGAATCGGTTGGTAAATAATTCTTTCATAAATTAATATGTTAAAAAAGTGTTCTCAGGAACACTTTTTTAATTTTAACCGTATAGTGCATCATGAGTCTAAGTATTAGGGAAGATATTTTTAAGGTATTAGGTATTCAGTCGACAAATATTGCCGGGATGAGCGAATATCAATCATGGAATGGTGTTCAACCATTTACAAAGCGAAGCCCTATTGACGGTTCTGTATTAGCAGATGTTGAACAGGCTACTAAGGAAACATATGAAACAATTATTCTTAAAGCTCAAAAAGCATTTTTAGAATGGCGATCCATACCGGCACCAAAACGAGGAGAAATAATCCGTCAGATAGGTGATTCATTTCGTTTACATAAAAAAGATTTAGGAGCCTTAATTTCGCTTGAAACAGGAAAGTTGCTTCAGGAAGGATTGGGGGAAGTACAAGAAATTATTGATATCTGCGACTTTGCTGTAGGTTTATCCAGACAATTATATGGACTTACCATGCATTCTGAACGGATTGACCATAGAATGTACGAACAATATCATCCATTAGGAATGATAGGTATTATTTCAGCGTTTAATTTCCCTGCAGCTGTATGGTCCTGGAACGCTATTCTTGCAAGTGTTTGTGGAAATGTATGTGTTTGGAAGCCATCTGAAAAGGCACCTTTAACAGCTATTGCTTGCCAGAATATTATTTCAGATGTAATTAAAAGAAACAACCTGCCCGAAGGAATATTTACCTTAATTCAAGGACATGCTGAACAAGGAAGCTGGCTTGCTTCAGATGAACGTGTTGCTTTGGTTTCCGCTACCGGTTCTGTGGCTATGGGTAAAAAAGTAAGTCAGATCGTTGCTGCACGTCTGGGTAAATCATTACTTGAGTTAGGCGGCAATAATGCAATTATAGTAACAGAGCATACTGATATTGAAATGGCTTTACGAGCCATTGTCTTTGGTGCTGTAGGCACATCTGGTCAGCGATGCACAACGACAAGAAGATTGATTGTTCATGATTCGATATATTCCATAATTATTGATAAGCTTACCCATATATATAAACAGCTAACAATTGGAAATCCACTGGAATCAGGCGTATTGGTAGGACCACTAATTGATGAAAATGCAGTAATTGCATATGAAGAGCGAATAAAAACAATATTGATAGAAGGTGGGCACGTTTTATATGGTGGTGGGCGAATTTATCCTGTCGGTTCTGAACAAGGATTTTATGTTATACCCACTCTAATAGAATCAGATAAAGATTTACCTTCGTCCAAGGAGGAAACTTTTGCACCTATCCTATACATTATAAAGTATTCGGGTTCAGCAGAAAATGCTATTGAAATCAATAATAATGTAAGACAAGGTTTGTCGTCTTCGATATTTACTCAAAATATGCAGCAGATGGAAATGTTTTTATCTGCTAAAGGGTCGGATTGTGGGATAGCAAATGTTAATATCGGAACTTCAGGGGCAGAAATTGGCGGAGCTTTTGGCGGAGAGAAAGAAACAGGTGGTGGGAGAGAGTCTGGTTCCGATAGCTGGAAAGTATATATGCGGAGGCAAACAAATACAATAAATTATGGCTCTTCTTTACCTTTGGCTCAAGGAATTCAATTTGATTTATAAACGGTCTTTTGCAATTAGGGTTAATTAATTATCTTTGATAAACTAATTTTTTAAAATGAAAAACAAAGAAGAAGGGAATCAATACCATGCTGTAATGTTGGTTGATGATAATGAGATTGATAATCTCATTAATCAGAAAATGATTGAAGCGTCAGCCATTTGTAAGCATATTTTTATTCATTCAGGAGCCAGAAGTGCAATTGAGTTTTTGAAAAACATTGAAAAACTCGCAAAAGGTTCCTTAGATTTATATTTACCAGATTTGATTTTTCTGGATATAGATATGCCATTAATGGATGGATTTCAATTTCTGGAAGAGTTTGAAAAATTGTCGGATCTAATAAAAGACCATTGTCATGTAATTATGCTTACTTCTTCACTAAATCCTCAGGATATGCAAAAGGCGAAGAAAAATAAGTATATCGTTAAGTATATCAATAAGCCACTTACATTAGATAGTTTAAAGAAACTATAAGGCAACTAAACGTTCGCTAATTTCTCAGCGAAAGACTCATCCATCGAGATATAATTAAAAGGAGAATAATACTTTGGTAAGGAAAGATTTAGTTTGCTGATTAATAACATTAGTTTTCCTTTCTTTCCTTTTTTTCCTTCATTCAAAGTTGCTTTGAAGATTTTAGTAAGTGTTACTGCGTGCGTGCAGTCTTCTTTTCCGATTAAACGGATTTGTCTTTGAATACTATTAATAAGTTGATTAAAAAGATCATGGTCCTTCATCATGACATATTGCAACGCAAGAAAAAGTTTTACTTCCAGTAAGGCACTCGGGTATTTTTTCAGTGCTGTTTCATTCAAAAGACTATTTAGAATTTTTGCTGCTTCATCGTACTTTTCGCTAAAGAAACAAGCGGAAGCTCTATAATTCGTATATATAATGTATTCGGGGATATTTTGTTTATTTATTTCATAATCCTCAAACAATTCTTTTGTTTCTCCATACATTAATTTCTCCGTACGATCCAATAAATAATGCTGCTGCTTTGTTAGCAGAATTTTTGGTGAGAATGTATATAAAGAGTAATTAGAAACAATTGTTGGGATAGATTCATTTATATCCTCAATGGCTTTATTCAGTTTTCCATTCTTATCTACAATGCTATAGTATTCGGTTTTCAAAAATTCGAGTACAAGTATAAGATGATAATAAATTGCATCCAGATAGTACAAATCAAAAATATTTTGAATTTTCTCAAACACAACTTCCATTTCTGGATTTGTTTGTTCTTCAACGTATATCTGATGGAAAATATTTACAAAAGACTGGTATACAAATAAACGGTGCGATTGGTATAAATTTGCAACGTTATTCATCTCATTTTTCAGAAGCTCTAAACCAATTTTGTCCGTTTCATCATGCGTTAAAAAGTAATCGCCGTATTTTTTGAAATAGTTAGCAAGAAGGTCTTCTGCTTTGTCCAGGGCCAGCATGTATGCAACGTGCCGGTTATACAATTGGGAATAGGTAAAGTGATCCTCTGGACTATTGATTAATAGTTTTTTTAATGTTTTATAAACAATTGTTAATTCATTTGATAAGTCATAATCCAAAAGTTCTTTTTCAAGCTTTTTTAAGGTTGCAATGGCAATTGCTCGCTTTTTAGTAAAAATAATGTCATGTATCGTAGCTACTTTTTTGATCAGGGAAGTACGTGGACTTTCCATTTCCTGCAAAAGGTACTCTTCGATTTTCTGATTAAGTCGGGAACGCAGTGTATAATACGCATTATTATTCACCTCCAGCTCTTCCATAATACGAGTATCGGAAAGCTGTTTTTCCCTCATGAATTTCAATAAGTAAGCTGATTTTTCAGCATTACTATTAATCAAAGAATCATAAATAGCTGTATAATCTTTCGTAGACAGCTGTTTAATAATATTTTTTAGTTTCGACATGAAAAGTGCTCAATAATAATTATTCTTCAAAAAATACAATCAAAGTAGTTTAACATTTATCCAATTTAATAAAAGGAGATAAGAATATCTAAATTTTTTATGATTGTTAATAAATTATAGTTTCTTTATAATTTCATGAAATGAAGCCTTGTAAAATTCCGTTTAATACATTTATAGTATAATGTTGTTTTATTAAATACCTTTATATTATCTTGTTTTGTTTTTGGAGGTTTTTACTGGGTGTTTAGTAAAATAATCTTTTGTTATTACATACCTGCCTCAGAATTTTATTTACTAGTATTAATTATTTGAAATTTAGAGTAATATGAGAAAAATAATCTTTTTTATTGCTATGGTTATAAGTAGCATTTCTGTTTCTGCACAAATTACATATTCATTAAAGTATACATATCCAAAAAGTGCTAATAGTATTAATAATGGGGATCCAACAAGCTTGGTGACAGTTGACTTGATAGTAAATAATCCATATGGCACGCAACAAACATTAAGTTCCACATTATTGAGCATTGAAGCTGGACCCGGTTTGTATATAAGCAATATTATAAATTTCAATTCAGCTATTGTTTCCAACGCAACAGTTAATGCAGCTAATGGATATCTTAATTTGAATATAAACAACACTACTAATCAAGTTCCAGCTGGGCCAGCAAGTCAAACGATTCTTGTTACGTTTCAGATTGGTGCGTCTTGTGTTTCATTTCCAATAGGATCAACATCGGCAACAGTTTCACCTTCATTATTTGACTTATCTTCAGGTACTTCAGTGTCTATACAACTTTCCGGTAATACTGCTATTAATGCTACTGAGTACGCTTATCTGACTCAAAGTGCTTCGTCGAATTATTCAACTTCATCACAATCAAATTATGGTCAAATTGTAAGCAGGACATACATACTTACAAATTCAAGCAGTAACATATATTCCGGCTATTTACAATTTTCAGAGTCATTGGGAAGTGCTCTTACTGTAAGTGAAGTAATGATAACAATTAACGCTACCGTTACTAATACATTTTTAAATACAGCGATTCCCAACACAAATATTCCTGCAAATTCATTATTTGCTACAAAAATTTTAACAACGGATGGTAATAGTTTAAATGATGGGAACCCAATACCAATTTCAGTTCCTGCAGGAGGAACTGTAACTATTTCTGAAAACATATATATATCAGGTTGCTTAGAAGGCAGCAATAGCCAAGGAGTTCAAAATGGAAGCTCAACAGCCTTAATTCAATGGGGTGCTCAGACAAATGCAGTTTGTAATCAATGGCTGGCATCTGCAAATATTAGTTATAATCCGGGAGTACCATCTTTGACTATTGATCTCTCTAAATCAAACTATGCACCTGAACTTTCTTGTGTGGGTACACCTCCAAGCCAAGTACAAAAAAAATATGTATCATGGAAATATAATGGAGATGCACCAGCACAAAATGTTGTAATAACTTTGCAACCAGAAGAATTTCCAAATACGCTAATTACGCGTAATCCCGGGGATATAACAGTTCAGATTACTCGTGCAAATAGCACGACACCTGAATTCTATACCGTTAATGAAAGTGCAAATGATATTTGCCCTGGTTATTCTACTCTTCCTGCTACAACCACAATAAATTCAACAACTCCCAACCTTCCTGGTCCAATAGTGGAGTATCTTAATCTTCTGCCAACAGCAAGTGAAAATATCAGAACTTTAGCAGCAAGTATCTATAGTGATGTTAATTACAAATACCATCCTTTTTTGTATGATCAGAATGGTATTGGGCTTTATAATATATATATGAGTATAAGTGATTGGGAAGCCCAGGGTTGGGGAGGCCAGTTCAAATCCTATGGACCTAAGTATAATACAACAAGCGATTTATTTGTATTGAATTATGTCATATCCAGCCTTATTCCAAATCCGCCCAATAGCACTGGAGGAATTACACTTTATCCTGGTGATGAAATTCAAGTTTCATGGAATGAATTTACCCCTTGTAATTTTGAGGATATACCTGTTACTATTGATATGCGAAACTCAATGGTTCAAATTAAATATTCCGATGAATGTGGTCATAATTTAAATGGGGACTTTGTTAAACCTCAAATTTACAATAGTAACTATCAGGTATCTTCAGAATTGAGTGCGGGAGATGATAATTTAACGGGTGATATGGATCATTGTTCAAAAACTTCTGATGGTCAAATTGGGAATGTATCAATTGATTACAACGTAATTAGTTGGGTGACGTTGGCTCCTGCATCTGACAATACTACTGATACAAATCCTTTGCAGGGAAAGTTATTATTCAAATTATATTTGGATGATGGCCTAGATCTAGACCTTAGTTTGACAACTCCCAAACAATGGGGTGAAGTTTCCCAATCCGGCTATAATAATTTAACAGGGCAATCCACAGGATGCGATAACTCATGCACAAATACAGGATGTAATCTGCAAAACGTTTTGCCTAATCCTTATTATAATGTTGTTTTTACTCTTAATAATAATTGTGTAGATCCAAAAGCCAATAATGCGGCATGCACAAAAATAAATATTGCAACAGGTTCAACGGGTAATGGAAGTATAACCCAACAGAGCGATCAAATGCATAGTGGAGGTATTCCATATAGAATTGGTGATCCAAATAGCCCTCAAACATTTGTTACAAGAAATGCAGCGTTCTTATATACTTTTAGCGTAAACATTAATGATATAGCAACTGCCATTGGTGAAACCAGCACCGATCCGGCTATTATTTGGGCAGATATTAGAAAAGCTTTAAATGGTTCTAATCTTTCTTTTGATATAAGGTCTTATTGTCCAAACACCATGAATGGGCCTTCTACATGGAAGCTTGAAATGCTTTATGACAGATGTTTAAGTACCAATATCTGTGGTAGCGATGCTTTTGCCACCACGTATTTTCCTTTGTGCAGCAATAGTAATACAATTTCGGTAAACTGTCCGGGGTGTAAAACTCCTGGCACAAACATCGCGGGATCTCTGTATAGACAAAATATGGGTTTTCCGGATGTAAACCCGGATGATGGAATTGCAGATCAAACGGTTACTCCTCTTCCTAATACAAGTCCAAATGCAAAATTAGCTACAACCGGAGATATAATGACAGCATTACTTATTATAACAATGAGTGATGGACAAGGTTATACAACTCCCGGAAATCCAGCAAAATGTACATTTAACGATCTTGTAACCAGAAATTATTATCTGGATAATTTGTATGTCGCGTTCCCAAATTCAGGGCCCAATATGACTTTAATTGGGGCAACGGCTTCGTTGAATGGCGGTACATTTATTAATGTCGGCTCTAATAATATTATAACTCAACAGGACGGATCATTTATGATTAGAATACCTGCAAGTCTTTTGGGTGCAATGATTAGTAATGGCACTATTAATAGTTTTAGCCCATCCTCAGCAGTATCCATATTGGCTAATTTTAGTGTTGGTATTCCTGCAGCAACGTCTCAAAATATTCAATTTAATTATTCAGCTGGTTACTCTGCTTGTGATGATTGCTCTTCATTCGGCATTATAGGCCAAACTTCAATGTTAGACGCTACAACTATTAACCCATTTGACCTTAATGCGATAACAGGATCGGCTTATCAACCTACGTATTGGTGGTGTACTAATTTTGGCAATGAATTTACATTTATTCCTTATTGGCTAGACTCTCAATTGTTTATTGGGGATAATAACAATCCTATTTCAACTGATCCGGATCAAAGCAGCACTGATTTATGCAAAAAAGTTTTTACGGCAAATGTTGAAGGTAGATTTTATACATCTAACGACCCTGCAAACAATCCCAATATGGACGCATTTCCAGGTGAATATAGAAGTTTTTTGAGTACTTCTGTGCCTTTGATAAATCAATTTCCAATACCAGCAGGTTATTCAGTAACAACTATAGATGTTATCAGTAATTACAATCATGGAACGTTATATGGTATACAAGACGAATATGTAATTCAAGATCAAAAATTAATCAGTCAATGGATCAGCCCCAATTATATAACAGGACAGACTGTTAATAAAGATTTCCCAAACATCTTGACAGTTAAATTGAATTCACAAAACAATAATGGTAATCCGATAGCATATACTCAGCCTCCTTTTCAACCTTATGGTACTGGTTACGAAGAATTCAACACTCTTGGTGAAAATAGGGCTACTGTATTGACTGCATCCAGCAAAACGCCACAAATTTATTTTACGATCCGGGATGAGAATTTTAGTTATACTATATATGTCGGTTTATCTCAGAATAGTTGTTCAGGAATAGTAAATCAAATGTATAATGGGAATCAAGTATTAAATCTAATTCCAGAATATAGCAATGGAATTTTCACTCCATTATCTAATATACAATTATCATCCAACCAGAGTGGTTCATATGTTCCTGCTCAAATTAATTCACCAGAATATAATCCAACTCTTTTATCTTGTTCAAGCAGTCTTTTCTGCTTAAGTAATACTGCTCAATATACTATACCTGGAGTGTATACATATTATGAGCCATATGCAATTCTGACTAAGCCCAATCCTCCTTTAACAGTTCAATCAACTTTACCCATCTCTACAACCACTAATCAAGCAGCAATTCCCATAACAAACAAATATTTGCAGGTTCCGATTTCAATTACAAATACATCAACGACGCAAGATGCTGGTTATCCCTATTTATATGTAAATGGTTCTTCTCTTACAAAAGGTCTAAGCTTAGTTGGAGTATTTCAAGGAACCACAGCACTAACATCCATTGATCCAAACAATCTACCTGGTTTTTATCAATTTACGCAAACACATATACCTTCTGGCGGAACGTATCCAGATTCATATATTATTGGTATGGATCAAACGAATCTATCAACGAGTGCGACCAATGGTTATTTCAAAATAACACCTGGACAGACACTTAATGTTATTTTGTTGTTTAGTTACGATTGCAGTATAACTAAATGTAATCCTTATGAACAGTGTTCAAACTCAACGTCAACCTCTTCTACTGGTTGTTTAACAAATGATGCACTAAATATTGTATACGGATGGAATTGTGGTCTCTATCCTACGTTTGATCAGCTGACAAATTCTACAAATCCACCTTGTGGAATGTACCCACCTTTGACCTATTCATTAGTAAATAGTTTGGTAGGCTTATCTGCAACCGGCACACTGGCTCAATCTGCAAATAGTTGTACGGATTATACCTATACAGTTGATATGGTATCTTGTCAACCAGGTTCACTTGATAATTTTAATGTTACTATTAACTTACCCCCAAACTGGAGTATTTCAGGTAATGCTGGTGTTTCGCTTTCAACATTAAATGTAACGAATACAGGGGCAAGCTATTTGATTTCCAGTAAAGATGGAAATGGTTTAACATCGCAAAACGGGCATTTTCAATTAAATATTCCGTTGCAGGCAACGTGTGGATTTAATTTGACGGATCAGATAACTACTACTGTCAGTGCTACGAGTTTCTGTAATTCTTCCATAGTTCCGATAACAATTACAAGCCCTGTAGATATATTCCCAGCATCGGATCTAACCATTCAATCCGTTAATCTTGATCAAAAAACATCAACATTTCAAGTTACAATTGCATCAGTTTCTAATGCAGCTGTTGTTGGAATAATTGAGAGTTTGAATGTGAGTTTTCCAGCAGGAATTACATCAAATGGAGCTTCATCATCCCTTGTATCAATTCCCTTGAATCAGGCACTTCCATATGTGGTAAAAATACCAATTACAATGGCGACGAATATAAATTTCTGTGGTTCGCCAATACAATCTCAACTTCAATACCCATTTTGCTCATCTGACAAAACCTGTACAGCAATATCGTCAACACTGAATTACAATGTTAACAGCTCTTTTACAGCCAGTATATCAGCCCCTTCAACTTCTTGTTATAATGGAAATACAACATTAACGGCTCTAACAAACCCAGTTCTTACAGGAGTAATCAGTTATCAATGGTATAATAATGGAGTTTCCATGATTGGTGAGACAGGGTCTCAACTAAATTTAAGTGCAAGTAGTTCAATAGCGGCCTATATTAGCGGTAAATACTCTGTAGTTGTTACTTATGGGGGATGCAGTTCAATTGCTCCTGGAGTTTTAATGAATGCCGGTCCATCGGTTCTATTATCTGTTCCGTCATCTACAGGTGCAAGCTTGTTGTGTGATGGAGGAAGTGTACTTTTGAATGCAACAGCAACTGCTGCTGCCGGAAATTCTATCACCCAATATTCCTGGACATATGAAATTGGAGATGGGAAAGGCGGGTTTGGAAGTCCATCCAATTTGCAATCCGGGCCAACTTTAAATTCCTATACAGTCCAATCCCCAGCAACAGGAGTATTGTTAGACAATGAATATATTGTAACCGTAACAGATAATAATGGATGTACAGCAACAACGGAAGGAGAAGTTACAAATTATCTTAATTCCACTTGTGTAGGAGATATATGTCCGGGAAGTCCTTTGAATATTCAAGTGCTGAATGCACATGGCATCATAGGAAATTATGGTATTCAACTATATCAAGTTACCGGAACGCCAACAAGTCCTTCTTATGTGCTTGTTAACAATAATACTCCTTCGGTTGCGGGCAATTATGTTGCAGCATATGTTCCAATATTGCCGAATAACGTAGCTGTGCGTTGTACATTATTCACAAAAATATGTCCCGTAACATTTCTGCCAACTCCCAATCCTTATGTTCTGTCTGTATCAGGTGGGATAAATCATTGTGTAGGTGATAATATTACTGTCAGTATTCAAAATCCATTAGCAAATTACTCTCCAGGAGCTGGCAGAGAATATACATTACTTTGGAGTTATACAGGATCTTCTAATATTACTGGGAGTACTTCAAGTGATCTTAATCAAATAAATGGGGTATCATCAATTAACTATTCTGCAGGAGTTGGTGGTGGAGTTGAGTTACAGGTAACGGATATTGTCAGTACATGCAAAGTGAATTCTTCCACATACATTAATATTCCATCCGTAAGTATTGGTTGGTCATGCTCGTCTCAGGCTAATTCAACTGGAAATACTGTCAATACCATTAAACTAGATGCTGTATTATCTGTGTCCGGAATAAGCACATATAGTTGGTCTGTACAGGATCTTACACTTAATAATACTGTTACACAAATTACAAATCAAACAGATCCAACAACATTGCCTTATATAACAAATAGCGGGGCTACATTAATAGTTCCTCAAAGCACTGGCGATACTTATAATTACACCGTGATTGTTACAAACGCAGGTATATTGTGTGGAACAACAACGGCTGGAGGTACGGTATCACAATCATTTCAAGTAGTTCCAGATCCTGGAAGCAGTGGTATAGTGTCTTATAACAAAAATATGTTGAGTACGAACTTATCAAGTTTTGTAGTAAACCCTAAAAATGGCAGTACGTTTGATTGCTCGAAGGACGTTCCTTCATTTACAACGGACTTTAATTGCTGGGATATAAATTCAGCTACTCAATTTGGTTATGACGCTTTACCAGGTCATTATATAATAAATCTTTCCCCAGAGCAGATATCGGGATGGAATATTAACAATGGACAATCATTGTGGGGTGGGAGTGCGATTGCAGGCGATGAAGGCGATTTTTTGATTGCGGATGGATTTCCTAATGCCACAACGAATAAAATGATATGGGGAACGACTGTGACTGTACAATCGGGTGTAAGATATAGATTTGTGACGTCAATTATGAATATTGATTTTCCAGTTATGGTACCTCCTAGAGCAATACCTGAAATCTTTCTTCAAATTACTTCAGCTTCTGGATCGAATGCTACAGTATTAATGACCTCCATTGATTATAGCATTTATGCAAGTACAACATCCTCACCTGCATGGATGGACATTAATGGCGAATGGCTTAGTAATATAAATGGACCTGTAGTAATCTCTGTCATGATGAAGCCAGGCAGCTTTAATGGTAATGATATTGCCTTGGATCAAATTTCTTTTGTGCCATATGACCGTTGTCAAATTATTTCTCAAGCAATAGCCACACAAAATCCTCCTGTAAGAATACGAGAGTGTGCAGCAATTGCAGAAGTAGAGAGGCAGGATTTGGTTACATGTCAAGGTATACCTGTAACGTTTACAATTCCTTTAAACGTCTACAACTCTAATATGAAATATAATTGGTACCTCTACGATCCAAATAACGCCATTACGACTGGAACCTCCCTGGATAGTGATAATAATCAATTTTTCACGGTTAGTCCTGCTTCAAATCAATCCTATGCACTTGTTGTTACTGATCCTGTAAATCAGTGCCAAACACAAATCGTTGTAGATGTTTATATCATTCAGCCATCAATTAGTATTACAAGTACAAGTGTAAATGTTTGTTTAAATCCAACAATTACATTCAGTGCTAATGGTTTTGCAGGGCTTGCGGGGGTAAGTTACCAGTGGCAGATTAATAACAATAATGTCGCAACTAATTCAATAGGAATATTTACAAGCTCAAGTTTAAAGAATAATGACGTGGTTACTTGTCAATTATTAAATACTTGTCAGAATACAGGCACTCTTACATCAAATTCAATAACCATTTTAGGAGCTACAGGATCTGTCAGTGCAGGGGCCAGCACAGCAATTTGTTACGGAAACTCTGCTCAATTAAATGCATCGGGGGGAACTGGATATGTTTGGAGTCCTACAATTGGACTATCTTCCGGGACAATTGCAAATCCATTAGCTAGTCCAACCTTGAATACAAATTATTCGGTAACAGCAATAGATGCAAATGGCTGCGCGGAAACGGCGTCAATAAATGTAGTAGTTAATCCACTGCCAATTGTTAGTACCGGAAATTCAGGTATGATTTGCTCAGGTTCCAGTATTCAACTAAATGCTTCAGGCGCATCAACATATCAATGGAATTCATCAACAAGTTTATCCGCATTGAACATCTCAAATCCCATTGCAAGCCCTGTAAGCACCACTAGTTATACTGTAAGTGGAACAGATAAAAATGGTTGTATTGGTACTTCTGAAGTAATTATTACAGTTCAGCCATTACCAGTTGTTTCTGTAAATAATGGCAATGCGGAATTTATTTGCGATGGCAATAGTGTTCAACTGAATGCTAGTACTACAGCTACAGTTTCAAATTCATGGTCTTGGAGTTCTTCGTCATCACTTTCATCATTGATAATTTCAAATCCAATAGCAACACCAACATCTACTCAAAATTATTCTGTTACGAATACTGCTGATTATGGCGGGGTGAAATGTTCAGGTTCTGGTTCATCAACGGTTAATGTTGTAGAAGCTCCAATATTAATTTTGAATGGAAAAAATCTTAGTGTTTCCGCTCCAGTTCCAGTAGGTATAGCGATTAGTCAATTTAGTTGGTACAAAAACAACTTTTTATTGGGTACTACAAATGGCACAACTACAAGTTATCCAGTATCCGGAAACGGAAATTATTCTGTAGTTGTGAGTTACTTCACTACAGGCATAATTAACTGTACATTGCAAAGTAATATTTTAAATGTTTCTACCACAGCAATTACTGGCTTTGTTGAGGAAGACGTTCGGATTTACCCAATACCTACTCAGAACAGTTTGATAATTGAAACTCAAGGAACGTTATTGTTTAGTCAATATAAAATAATTGATATGCTTGGTAAAGAGGTAGCTTTTGGAAAACTGAATGATAACTGTCAATCGATAGATGTTAGTTCATTGAGTTCCGCTATATATGTGTTGATATTAACAAATGATGATGGAAAGTTTTACAATAAGAATATAGAAATCATTAAATAAAGTATAGGAAACTAGAGAACTATTATTCAGGGATAAGTACTTTATTTTCAATATGCTCAATCAACTTAAAGAGAATTATTAAGCTTTAAAGTTCATTGAAGTCAATCAACAAAATCATAACTCAGATTCCTCATTCATCTGAAGTTTTAATATTTGAATATGATTTCCAAGGATGATGGAATCTTAAGAAATTTCGTTTTTAGCAATATCCAACAGTTACCATTTCTTTTTGAAATCACCTCTTGAGAAATATTTTTCAATAAAGCAGTACATCAAAATAAAAAAATACCTACTGCCCATTTCTTTGATTTTAAGTTTTGAAACTCCATATTTTCGGTTTGTCCATGAGTTCGGAACAATTGCATATGAATACCCTCTTATGATAGACTTCAACGGAAGTTCTATTGTTAAATTAAAATGAGGAGATAAAAAAGGTTTAATCCCATCAATAGTATGGCGTTTATATAATTTAAAGGCATTGGTAGTATCATTATATTTTATTTTCATTACAATTCGAATAATCAAATTTGCAATTCGATTAATCATTTTCTTAACTAAAGGGTAGTCTATCAATTTTCCTCCTTTTACAAAACGGCTACCGAAAACACAATCGTAATTACCCTCAATCATAGTAAGGTAGAATTTGATAAGATCGTAAGGAGAATCCGACAGGTCAGCCATCATAATTGCTACACAATCTCCGCTGTATCTTTCTAATCCATATCTCACAGCATATCCAAAACCATTCGGACCTAAATTCGTTTCATATCTAAGTGAAGAATATTTTTTACAAAGTTCATCTAATACAATAGAGGTATTATCTTTAGAGTTATCATTGATTACAAGAATTTCATAGTCTATTTTTATATGATTGAATGCTATTTCGATTGCTTCAATTGTTTCTGAAATTGATGCTTCTTCGTTGTATGCTGGAATAATGATACTTAGTTTCATTATTATTTGTTTAGTTATTTAGTTTAGCATTTAGAATATGATCAACGAATGGACGAGTATATGATGTTTCGACAAAAATGATATTTTTGAAATCTACGAAGTTTTAAAGTGAAAACATATCAATTATAGCTTTAATGATTTGCTTACCATCGTTGAATATATTTGATTTAATATGTCATTAATATTGTATTTCAAATGCCAATCAGGGTAATGATTTTTGAACTTTTGTGTATCACTTATCCACCAGATATGATCTCCTATTCTATTTGTTTCAGAATATTCATAGTTCATTTTTTTGCCAGTGATAATTTCACACATATTTATAGCTTCTTTCATAGAACAATTTGAATGACGCCCACCTCCGGCATTATAAACTTCACCCTGTTTGGGATTTTGGTAAAAATGCCAGAACATATTTACTAAGTCCCAGCTATGGATATTATCTCTGACTTGCTTTCCGCTGTACCCAAAAACAGTGTACTTTTCGCTGGTAATTGCACATTTCATTAAATAAGAAAGAAAACCGTGCAATTGCGTCCCAGAGTGTTTTGGACCAGTTAAGCAACCTCCTCTAAATACCCCTGTATTCATCCCAAAATACTTTCCATATTCCTGTACTAAAATGTCGGCCGCTACTTTGGATGCTCCAAACAAGGAATGTTTTGTTTGATCAATACTCATATTTTCATCGATGCCCTCTTTAAAGTAGGGATGTGATTCATCTATCTCCCATCTACTTTCCAATTCTAATAAGGGTAGTGAATTCGGGGTGTCTCCATATACTTTATTAGTCGATGTGAAAATAAATGTAGCTTGCGGGCAAAATTTGCGAGTCATTTCAAGCATATTTAATGTTCCATTTGCATTAACAGTAAAGTCAGTAACCGGTTCGCGAACTGCCCAATCATGACTTGGTTGAGCTGCAGTGTGAATAATTAATTTAACGTCAGTACCATAAGAACGAAAAATTTTTTCAAGGTCAACATTATTTCTAATATCAATTGCATAATGTTCAAAGTTGTTAATTGCACCAATTAATCGTTTTGTATTCCAATCTGTCGACGCATCTTCTCCAAAAAAATATTCACGCATATTATTATCGATGCCAATTATTTTATCAAATTTTCCAGAAAAGAATTCTACTGATTCACTTCCGATCAATCCGGATGAACCAGTTATTATACAAATTTTATTCATCTAAATGGTGTGAGTTATAAATTTCATTCTGTAAATCTGGGCAAGCAAAGGAAAGGAGTCATCATAAAGAATATTCAAAATGATAACCCATGCAATTATTTTAACTGATGTTTCTTTTACATAAAATTTATCAATAAGTAATGTAATTAATATAATAAACAAAATCAAATACGACATACTTCTAGTTATATCTATTACAGACTGAGCAGCATAAAATATCAGCAAAAAACTAAAAACTGTCAGAATGAAAAAGGTATAAATTCTTTTTTTTAGTAAAAAAAAACCAGTCAGAAAAAAGGGAATAATAAAACCTTCTAAGCCTATATAGAATGTAAAAAAGGTTTTATTTATCTGTACAATGAAAAGGCCAATATCACCGGTTCCGGTACTTAGACCAAATGCTAAAAATAAACTAAATCTTATTAAGAGGTATAAAATCCAAGATACGAGTAAATAGATGTTTGAAGAATACAAAAGGCTTTTAATTGTGGATTTAATATTTTCATAACTGTTTGCTGTGAAAATGTTAATCAGAAATATTGCCGGGGAGGCAATTAGTGCTCTTTCATCAGTAAAATAAGCCAGTAGTAGTAAAACAATCACATAAATCTTATCTCTAAATAAGATAGCTATTAACAGAAAATCTAAAGCAAGAGTGTCGAAAATTCCTCTATAATCAGAAATGTATACATGACCTGCTATTACAAAGCATATAGGTAATGCGAAAAGAAACGCTTTGATTTTATCTGTCAGTAACTTATTAAGAACACATATCAATAAGTAATAAAACAGTATTAATGTTAAGAATTGAAATAACAAAGCCGCTAACAAATTATCCATATGTAATATCGATAGAATTACAGGGGGAACAAATCTGAATGCTAGCTTTTCAGCATGTGACCCATGAGCATATAGGTGGTTATGATTCACAAAGGGTTCTTTTGCTTGCAAAAAAATAGAATCCCAATTTTCAGACATTTCGTTAGTATAAATAGCTATGTCATATGAAGGAAAACTCCAAAACAAAACTATTGCAACAAGTATTATGGTTGCTAATACCGGGTTCGATGCTATTGTGGTAAAATATCTTGAACGGATAATTTGTTCTAGAATTACTCCTGGATACGATAATATATTATTAATCATTTTAGTATTGGCTTTAATTGAGCCTCGTTCTTATTTATCCAATGGAAAATGTCTGAAAATATCTTTTCCAATGAATGTTTTGGTTTCCAATCTGTTTCAGTTTCAATTTTGGAATTATCTGTTATGAAGACCTTAAGATCAGCAGGCCTGTTATGATAATTAGAAGTTATTTTCACTTTATTCTGTGTGAGGTTTTCACAAATTTTTGTCATTTCAATAAGCGACGCACTGTTCATTAGACCACCACCAGCATTATAAATCTTTCCATTGAATCTTTCAATTTGATGAATTTGCATATCAATAAGATCTATTAAGTCATCTATGTGAAGTATATCCCTTACTTGTTTCCCAAGTCCACCGTATCCGATATATTGAAGAGGCTGTTTCCAGTAATGTTTTGCTAGCCATAATGTAACAATACCTTGATCTACTTTCCCCATCTGGCGAGGACCAGCAATCACCCCGAATCTAGTAATAGCAGCTTCCAAATTATAAAAATTAGAATATTCCTGAATAAAAAGTTCAGAAGATAGCTTTGTTGTGCCATAAAAGGATCTTGCTCCAAACAGGCTTAATTCTTCTGAGATGCCTTTGCTTGAAATCCCTTTTTCTAATTGTTTTTTAGAAAATATAAAACGTGTTTCTTTTTCTTCAAAATTTGCATTTTCTATTTTATCAATAGGATATACTCTACTAGTTGAAAGAAAAATTATTTTTGCTTTGTTTTTTAAACAAAGATTAAAACAATTTATTGATCCATACAAATTGTTGTTTATCACGTAAGTGGGATTAGAATTTAGCCCAGCCATAACGGAAGGCTCTGCTGAGCATTCAATCAAAACATCAAAATGACCTACTGAATCTAAATCCTCAAAATTACGAATATCCCCATGAATGAATTCAACCCCATTTTTTTTAAATTCAGCGATATTAATCTCAGATCCGCGCCTTTTTAAGTTGTCAAAGGCAATAATGGTGTAACTGCTGTATTTCTCTTTTAGTGCAATGCAAAGAGATGACCCAATAAACCCAGCACCTCCGGTAATGAGTATTTTCATAATATCTATAGAGAAATATTCCTTTATTTAAGATTAAATGAGCTTAAGAACAATGTATTTCGCGACAAAAAACCTATTTCATATATTTAAAAGCACTCACCTTGTTACGTTCTTTGATATAATTATGTTATAACTTATTGAATATTTTGGTGCTGAAATATTTTGAATCAATTTATTAAAAATAGAAAAATAATTCAGGAATTTTTATTTTATGAGCTCATAATACAAACGTATATTATTAGATTAGATACATTTTGTAAAAATGCGGTATACTAACTATATTATGTTGTTAAATTAAGTTGTGATACTTAAATATATCTTCATAAATGAATCGGTTTATTTTATTGACAATTTCTCTGTTTATATAATCAAAACATAGTATGATTTTTAATTCTATATACTTTGCTATATTTTTAGTTGTCGTTTATATATTATATTGGTTTGTATTAAGGAATAATTTTAAATTTCAGAATATATTACTTTTAAGTTCAAGCTTTTTTTTCTATTCATGTTGGGATTATAGATTTCTTTTTTTACTTGTATTCTCAATTACGTTGGATTATTATTCAGGAATAAAAATAAATGAATCAGGGAGTCACAGAACAAAATCGTTTTGGTTTTGGCTAAGCATTTCTGTTAATCTAGGCTTCTTAGCAATATTTAAGTATTATAATTTTTTTGTTTCTTCTTTTGAAGAGGCTCTTAGTCATTTAGGAATACATGTTAATTTATGGACATTAAATGTTATTTTGCCTGTAGGTATATCTTTTTATACATTTCATGGTTTATCTTATGTAATTGATATTTATAAAGGCAGAGCAAAGCCAGTAACTGAAATAGTTGACTATGCTTTGTTTGTTAGTTTTTTTCCTCTATTAGTAGCAGGGCCTATTGAGAGAGCAACACATTTGTTGCCACAAATTCAGAAAAAAAGAAATTTTAATTATTCAGAAACCGTAGATGGATTAAGACAAATTTTATGGGGACTATTTAAAAAAATTGTTATTGCTGACAATTGTGCAGAATTTGTCAATATTATTTTTAATAATTCGAATAATTTACAAGGTAGTATCCTAGTTATAGGGGCAATACTTTTCTCTTTCCAGATATACGGTGATTTTTCGGGGTATTCTGATATAGCTTTGGGTACTGCCCGTCTTTTCGGTGTTGAATTATTGAAAAATTTTTCATTTCCATATTTTTCCAGAGATATTGCTGAATTCTGGCGACGTTGGCATATTTCGCTTTCAAGTTGGTTCAGAGATTATCTTTATATTCCTTTAGGAGGTAGCGTAGGGGATTCCTTTATGAAAATCAGAAATACATTTGTGGTTTTTTTAGTGAGTGGGTTTTGGCATGGAGCCAAGTGGACATTTATTGTTTGGGGGTTTTTACATGCGGTTTATTTCTTACCACTGTTATTACTGAAGAAAAATAGAAATAATATTGATATTGTAGCAAAAGATAGACTTTTTCCATCTTTTACGGATGTCATTAATATTGGAGTAACTTTTAGTTTGGTAACTTTTGCTTGGATATTTTTTCGAGCCGATAATATTGCACATGCACTAAGATATATTCGTAATATAGTTTCAAGCTCGTTGTTCTCATTTCCTGAGGTTATCATATTTAATACAACTGCATATTCTATATCAATTATCTGCTCAATGATTGTTTTGTTTATAACAATTGAATGGATTGGAAGAGAGAATTCGTATGCAATTGAAAAAGTGGGAACAACTTGGAGAAGGCCTTTGAGATGGACGTTTTATTATGCACTAGTTTTTTCCATAATATTTTTTACCGGGCACGAACAACAATTCATTTATTTTCAATTTTAAAACTAAGTATGTATAAATTGGTAAAAAAAATTGCATTTTTCTTTATAATTGGAATTGTCCTATTTAGTAGTTTTCTATCAATATACATCTATTGGGTTGGCTCATATAAAAATTTGCCGGCACCTGACATTTCCGAAAGCTTCGGATATAATGATAAGATGAACTTTTCGAGAAACAAGAAGGCAGAGATAATATGTATTGGTTCCTCAATAAGTTTAAATAATATAAATTCAGAATCAGTCGTTGAGAAATTTCATACTAATTCTTATTTAAACTTATCGTCTTGGGGGCTTAATATGATTGATGTTTTTAAACTTTTGAAAACCTATTCTAGTATACATAAGCCTGCCGTTTGTATTATAAGCAGTAATATTGTTGACTTTGAAGCCAGCAAAAGTATAAAAATGGATTATGATGAATTGAAGGAGTTTTTGCAGACTCCAACTTCTCCGTTATGTCTTGGAAAGTATTATATAAAGCACTTCAATCTAAAAATAACTATGGATAATATTTTTCACAGCAAGAATTTAAGGTCTACCAATAAGGTATTTAATTCTATTTTGTATGATGCACACGGAGCAGTACCGTTTAGCAATGACGGATTTGAAAAAAACCAAAAACGTTGGAATAATTTAAATCTAGGATCTCCTAAAATAGAACAATATCAGTATTTAGATAGTATTTCTAATTACTGTCATCAGAACAAAATACGACTTCTTTTTTTTCAATCTCCAATAAGAGAAGGCGTGTACAGGAATATGAACAAAGATACTATCATATCTCATATTACTATGGTTGGCGAAATTTTAAAAAAGAAAAATCACATTTTTGTTAATTCTTTAAATACTACATGGTCAGATAAATTTTTTGTTGACTATGATCATTTAAACTCGCTAGGGGCTAAGGTTTATACAGATTATTGTCTTGAAACAATAGAATAGTTTTAGATTTTAAAAATCACCCACTTAATCTCACTTCATTTTGTTGATTTTCTTTGAAATTTAACTGAGAGGGTAACTAATATTCAACTTTCTTATAATCCAGATATATTTCTATAAAAATTCCCTAAAATACATCGTTTGATTTTTGGGTTGGTAAATAGTGGAGAATATCGGGTTCGAACCGATGACCTCTTGACTGCCAGCCAAGCGCTCTAGCCAGCTGAGCTAATCCCCCTTGGCCTAAATGGAACAAAAACCAATTAAATGGCTTTAAAACCAATACAAATATATCTATTCTGATGGATTTATAAAACCCTTGTAGCTTTTATTAAAATGTTTTCATAGTAACTTACATACAAGTCACTTTCCACCACACCTAATTTTGTTGATGAATGAATAAATTTGACATCTCTGGAACCATTAACAGCGCTGATAAGTCCTACATGTGTAATTTGTGAGTCTCCTTTTTTGTTAACAAAAAACACAAGATCGCCCGGTTTGATATCCGAAAAATTAATGGCTCTACCAATTGAACTCTGTTCCTGAGAAGTTCTTGGTAAACTAAGCCCTACTTCTTTAAAGGATAGTATCATCAATCCCGAACAATCCATTCCCGCCCGGCTGGTTCCTCCAAATTTATAAGGCGTACCTATATATGAGCGTGCTGTTGATATGACTTTATTTACTTTTTGATTACTTTGTTGTTCCGATTCTTTATTGACACTTACTTTTGGTCTTGTTGACTGGATTGGTTTGCGATGACTCTTGCAACAAATAAATGTCAATAGGCAAAAACAGAATAGTGTAATTGTTAAGAAGAGGCGCATTAGAGTGTTAGATTAATACGATTTAAATTATGTGTGGAATTACGGGAATTTATGCCTTTAATCAAATAGGATCGTTCTATATGATTAATATGGCAAGAAGTATGGATCTTATGATTCACCGGGGGCCAGACGGAAGAGGTTCTTATGTAGGAGATTTGATTGCCTTGGGCCAGCGACGCCTTTCTATTATTGATACGGTAAATGGAAGGCAGCCCATGCACGATATTACCGATAGATATGTTATTGTTTTTAATGGTGAAATATTTAACTATAAACAGTTAAAGGAGCAACTTAAAATATCCTTTGGGCTTGATTTTCAAACAGAATCTGATACGGAAGTTCTTCTTTACGCATATATATATTGGGGTGTTGATTGCTTACCAAAATTAAGTGGCTTTTTTGCCTTTTCCATCTACGATAAAGAGACGCATGAGTTATTTATTGCCAGAGATCGGCTAGGAGTAAAGCCTCTATTATATTTCCAGGATGAAGATAAATTCATTTTTGCATCCGAAATGCGTTCTGTGATTGCTTATAATATTCCGAAAGAAATTGATTGGGCCTCAGTCAGACAATATATAACACTTGGTTATATACCTGAGCCGGATTCAATTTTCCAGCACATAAAAAAGCTCGATGCTGGGAGTTATATGCTGATAAGTAAAAAAAGAATTGAGAAAAGAAAATATTACAATATTCCGGAAAATCGTTCCGGTAATTCTATACCGGAACTTAATGAAGCAATAAGTAAGGTTCGGGAATTAATCGATATCTCCATTCAGGATCGACTGGTTTCGGATGTTCCAGTCGGTGCTTTTCTTAGTGGTGGGATCGACTCTTCAATCGTTGTAGCTTCGGCCACTCAATTCACAAAAGATCTGCATACGTTTTCTATTGGGTATCATAATTCGGATTATTATGATGAAACCGAGTCAGCAGAGCTTGTTGCAAAAGCATTCGGGACAAATCATACTACTTTTAAATTAACGAAGAATGATCTTATCGATCATCTTTTTTATTGCCTTGATAGTATTGATGAGCCCTTTGGCGACACATCTACACTCCCCTTATTCGTTCTTTCTAAAAAAGTATCTTCCAAAGTAAAAGTTGTATTATCCGGCGATGGGGCTGATGAGTTATTTGGTGGGTATAATAAACATAAGGCGGAATGGTTTATTAAAAATCCAAATTGGCAACTAAATCTGGCTAAATTACTATCTCCGGTATTGCGGCAATTCAAAGGTTCGAGAGATGGAAAATGGAACGATAAAATTAGACAGCTCAATAAACTTAATGAAGGAATGTTATTGTCTGATGCTGACAGATATTACTTATGGTGTTCCCTTATAAACGATACAAAGCTGAATGAGTTTTTAGCTATTGATAACAAAGGAGAAGCCGAATATAAGTCACGACGGTCATATAATCTTCGTCGATTTAAAGGGAAATATGATCTGAACACAGTATTCAATACAGATATGGAATTGGTTTTGGGTAGTGATATGCTGCATAAAGTCGACTCAATTTCTATGGCAAATGGACTGGAAGTACGTGAACCTTTGATTGACTATAGACTTGTTGATTATGTAACAGCCTTGCCTTCTAACTATAAAATGCATTCGGAAACAGGGAAATTTATTCTACGACAAGCCTTTGAAAATGAATTGCCAGAGGAAATTCTCAATAGACCTAAACATGGATTTGATGTGCCTCTGATGGGCTTGTTTTCAAATGATCTAAAGTCTTGGATATTAGATGAATTATTGAGTCAAGCTTTCATAGTTGAACAGGGTGTGTTTCAATGGAAATATATTTTGGAAGTACGGAAATCTATAACTCAATCTAAGAATTATGATGAAAGCCAGATTTGGTCCATCATTGTATTTCAATATTGGTGGAAGAAATATATGAAGTAACTATTAAAATAGTAATGAAATACTATTTTTGTATAAAAGTAATATTTTGGCTACATACATTGTAGTGGATTTAAACATATAAAATCATGAAGAAAGCATTAATTACTGGGGTTACTGGACAGGACGGAGCCTATTTGAGTGAGTTTTTATTGAAAAAAGGATATGAAGTTCATGGTATAAAAAGGAGATCATCTTTATTCAATACGGATAGAATTGATCATTTATATGTAGATCCACACGAAAAAAATGTAAAATTCAAGTTGCACTACGGAGATCTTACCGATTCAACAAATCTTATTCGTATTATTCAGGAAGTACAGCCTGATGAGATATACAATTTAGGTGCTATGTCTCACGTAAAAGTGAGTTTTGATACCCCTGAATATACAGCAAACGCAGATGGTATAGGAACATTGAGAATACTGGAAGCTATCCGTATTCTTGGATTAGAGAAGAAAACAAAAATATATCAGGCTTCAACGTCTGAGTTATATGGTTTGGTTCAGGAGGTTCCTCAAAAGGAAACAACTCCATTTTACCCTCGCTCGCCTTATGCAGTTGCTAAAATGTACGCATACTGGATTACTGTAAACTACCGTGAAGCATATAATATGTTTGCATGCAATGGTATATTATTTAACCACGAATCACCATTAAGAGGAGAGACGTTTGTTACAAGAAAAATTACACGTGCAGTAGCCCGTATCGCATTGGGATTGCAGGAAAGAGTATATCTAGGTAACCTTGACTCAAAACGCGATTGGGGACATGCCAAGGATTATGTTGAAGCAATGTGGTTGATTTTGCAACAAAACAAACCGGAAGACTTTGTAATTGCAACAGGTGTTACAACTACTGTTAGAGATTTTGTTAAAATGGCGTTTGCCCGTTTAGGCATTGAACTTGAATTTAAAGGTAAAGGGATAAAAGAAACGGCCGTCGTTAAAGCTTGCAAAAACAAGGAGTTTCAGGTTAAAAAAGGCACAGTAGTCGTTGCTATTGATAAAAAATATTTCAGACCAACGGAAGTAGATTTATTGATCGGTGATCCAACGAAATGTCGTAAAAAATTGAAATGGAAGCCAAAATATAACCTTGAAATGTTAGTCAACGAAATGGTTGATTCTGACCTTGCGTTATTCAAACGTGATGAATATTTGAAACAAGGCGGTCACAAAACATTTAATTACCACGAGTAAATCTACGATGGAAAAGCATAGTAAAATATATGTTGCCGGCCATCGAGGAATGGTTGGATCGGCCTTAGTTCGGTTGCTTGAGAAGAGTGGATATACAAATATCATTACCAGAACTTCAAAGGAACTTGATTTAAGAGATCAACAACAGGTTAAAGCTTTTTTTCAGCAAGAGAAACCGGAATATGTATTTCTTGCAGCTGCTAAGGTTGGAGGCATTCAGGCTAATAATATATATAGGGCAGAATTCATATACGACAACCTGATTATGGAAGCAAACATCATTCATCAATCGTATGAAAATAAGGTACAGAAGATGTTGTTCCTGGGTTCTTCATGTATTTATCCAAAACTTGCACCTCAACCATTAAAAGAGGAGTATCTGTTAACAGGGACTCTGGAGCCTACGAACGAGCCCTATGCAATTGCTAAAATTGCCGGAATTAAAATGTGCGAAGCTTATAAAGCTCAGTACGGCTGCAATTTTATTTCTGCTATGCCTACTAATTTATATGGTCCGAACGATAATTATGATTTGAACAACTCTCATGTGCTGCCGGCACTCATCAGGAAATTCCATGAAGCAAAGTTGGCCTCTTCAAAAACAGTTGAAATTTGGGGTACTGGTTCACCCAAGCGCGAATTTCTTCATGTGGATGATTTAGCCGAAGCTTGTCTTTTTCTTATGGAAATTTATAATGATACACAACTGGTTAATATAGGCAGCGGAGAAGATATTTGTATTAAAGATCTTGCGCTATTAATAAAAGATATTGTCGGTTTTAATGGTGAGTTGGTTTTTGATTCAACAAAACCTGATGGAACTCCCAGAAAACTTATGGATGTTTCAAAGCTGAATAAGCTGGGTTGGAAATATAAAATTGGGTTAGAGGAGGGTATAACCTCAGTCTATAAAGATGCGTTTACATCTTAGTAGATATTATCCAGAACATAAGACCGTCATAAGTAACTGAAATGAATAAAAAACATATTTTATATATTACTTATGATGGTCTTACTGATTTTTTAGGTCAATCGCAGGTACTTCCTTATATAATGGGTTTAGAGAAAGAGGGGTATCGTTTCTCTATATTAAGTTACGAAAAGGATCAGAAATTTCCATCGGAAAGAAAAGTTGTTGATGATTTAATTGCGGGTTTGGATATTACCTGGTACCCTAAAAAATATCATAAGAGATTCTCTATCCTTGCTACAATCTGGGATGTTTTCGTAGGCATCCTGTTTTTGTATAAACTAAAATCTAAGGATCGCTTTGATGGTGTACATTGCAGAAGCTATATTTCTGCAATGATTGGTTTGTATTCCAAAAAAATATTTAAAACCAAATTCATTTTTGACATGAGGGGCTTTTGGGCGGATGAGCGTGTTGACGGCGGATTGTGGAATCTTAAAAATCCAATATTCAGATTGGTTTATATGACCTTTAAATGGCTTGAAAAAAAATATTTAACCGAGGCAGATGGTATAGTAAGCTTAACATATAATGGAGCGGAAGAAATCAAATCCTGGGAGTATATATCCAGTAACATTAATATGCATATTATTCCGTGTTGTGCAGACTTAAATTTATTTAATAGTCGGAGTGTTAATGAATCAATTACTCAGAAATTAGGGATTCAGAATAAAACAGTATTGTCGTATCTGGGGAGTATTGGAACTTGGTATATGATAGAAGATATGATGGACTTTTATCTTGAGTTTCGTAATTGTGTGTTGAATCCTGTTTTTTTATTTATTACCGGAGAATCTCGAGAAACCATACTTACATATTCAAGAGCAAAAGGGATTTCAGACGAAGAAATTGTTAGTGTTAAGGCTAAAAGAAATGAAGTGCCTTCTTACATTTCTTTATCTAAATATTCAGTTTTTTTTATAATGCCCTCTTATTCTAAAAAAAGTTCCTCTCCAACTAAAATGGCAGAGATTCTAGCAATGGGTATACCCATTATTACAAATAATAAAGTTGGTGATATTGATATTTATATTGAAACAAATAATGTTGGTGCCGTCATTAAGGATTTCAATCCAGCTGAATATAAAAGAGCACTTAATATAGTAATGAATGGAGTTTCCTCAAACCCATGTATAGAATTAGCTATGAATGAATTCAGTTTAAAGCAAGGAGTATTGAAATATTTAGCATTATACAAATCAATTAATTTGTAATGAAAAGAAAGTCTATTCTTTTTATTTGTCCAAACCCAGAAGGTGTAGCTCCTTCTCAGCGATTAAAATACGAGCAATATTTTGATTACTTTAAGACTCAAGGATACGACATCACAGTCAGTTCATTTAAAACAAAATATTTTTGGAAAATAGTTTATTCAAATGGCTATTATTTATCAAAAGTCTTTTGGACAATAATTGGATATGTAAAAAGAATCCTTTACATACCTTTACTCCCTTTTTATGATATTGTATACATTCATTTAAATGTCACTCCTTTTGGGATGGCTTTTTTTGAACGAATATATTTATGGTTGAATCCCAATGTAGTATTCGATATTGATGATTTAGTATTTATTGACAATAAATCTAAAGTCAATGGAATTACAAAATATTTAAAATCCTCAGAAAAATATTATTATTTATTTCGTAAAGCAAAACAAGTAATTGTGTGTACTCCATTTTTAAAGGAAATTGCAGAACGATATACAAGTCATGTAACGGATATTTCTTCTACAATTGATACAAATATTTATTTGCCTGTTAATAAATATCTTAATAATAAGAAGCTTGTGCTTGGGTGGTCAGGAAGTCATAGTACTTTAAGGTATTTTTATTTATTAAAAGAAGTATTACTTGAATTGAAAAAGTCAAAAGATTTTGAAATTGTTGTCTTTGGAGTAAACGAATGCAAAATTGAGGGCTTAGATATTAACGTCATCCCTTTTTCGAAAGAAAATGAAGTTCCAGCCTTACAAAGGATTGATATAGGCTTGTATCCCTTACCGTTAAACGAGCAATGGGTATATGGGAAAAGCGGCTTAAAGGCACTGCAATATATGGCCCTCGGAATACCAACAATTGCTACAAAGATTGCTGCTAACCTAAGAATAATCAAAAATGAAGAAACAGGTCTGCTGGTAAAAACAGACCAGGAATGGTTGGTAGCATTGATTTGTTTGCTCGATGAACCGTCGAATAGAGAACGTCTAGGAACAAATGCACGCAAAAGCGTTGTTGATAAGTATTCGTTGACGGCTAATCAAAATATATATCTTAATGTTTTGAATGAAATTACTAATCCATCCTCTTTGGACTCAAACTAGCATTTATTTGTTTCTTAGACTTTTTCTTACTACTAGAGTTATATAAAAGTAAAATGAATAAAATATAGAAGGGCAGTCCTTGTATTTTATACCGAACCAGCGATCCGAAATTGGAACTGGTTATACCAACAAAAAAAGAAAATATTAGGGAAAAGACAATAAAAAATTGCAGGTTAGAATCTAATGATATAGTTCTAAATGTGTTTTTCCAATTTCTTTTATACAATAAACGCAGTGTTATAAATAAGACCAATACTGACTCAAGAGAAGAAAACAGCATAATAATATTTTTGATTTCCCACAGATATGGCCTGAAAAGTGTTACATTGATTGCTGTGGGTATATTTAATATATAACTGACAAAATTTCCATCTTCTATATCCAAATCATACGTTGAGCCATTAGTTCGTAAGGATACAGAATGCAGATATGTGCGTTGAAGTTTTGCCGTTTCAAATAAGTTAGATGTTGAATAACGAGTCTTTTCACCTCCAATTTGTGATATTATAAAATAACTTGCAGCTATTCCCAAGATAATAATGACAGGAGAAACGATAGATTTAAGTACTCTGTTGTGGATATAGCTTTTATAAAATTGAGTTGTCAAAAATAAGAAGCACGGTACATAAGCAAGTAATATATATATTTTGATAGTAAACAGAAGATATCCGGTAATACATACATATATCACATAAGGCACATTTACTTTTTTCTCAATAAATATTCTGTATAAATAATAATGCAGAAGACAAAGGCATGAAAAACAGATTGTGTCTTTTAATATTCCACTCCCCCATACAACAAGGCTGGGAGTATAAAAGAATGCTATTACGATAGCCGTTTTGTTATTGGGATATAATCTGAATAATAGTCTCATTAATCTCCATATACACCAAAATGAAATATAGCTATAGAAGAAAGTCGTTATTAAATAAGAGTTAAAAGAAAATATATTGAGTAGGGCTGTGATTTTCAAAACGATCAATGTGTCCTTCCCATTCATATAATTTAAATGCGCAAAGAAATTTTTGAGTTCAGTATCATCTCCAAGAGGATTGTAAAAAAGAACCCGGAAAATGGATTCTGGATTTTCAAAAATAATATTTGATAGAACTTTGCTTTCATTAAAATATATTGAAGTATCCCCTCCTTGATAATAGAAATTATAAATAAGTGTAATGAACAGACCTCCTACTATTTTCATCCCAAGTGCTGGATAAATGTATTTTTTTTCGATTTTGTTTTTGGGGTTTACATCAATTAATATTTTTGTCAGGAAATAAAAAATGAAAACATAAATAGGCACCAATACATATTCATATGAATTTATCGAGTTAGTATTATATGAAATTCCGATGGGCGATAAATTAAGAATGTTCATTTGGTTGTTGTAAGCTATTAAGAATCATTCTTGAAATTAATGAAATAATTGTATCTTGGTCTAATAAAAACACAGATAATGAGTATTAAGCTAGATTCCATTGATAAGAAAATCCTTGAGATTCTTCAAGCCAACGCTAAAATAACAAATTCTCAATTAGCACAAGAAATTGGTTTGTCGCCTGCACCAACATTGGAAAGAGTCAGAAAACTCGAAAATCTGGGTATTATTAAAAGTTACCATGCTGAAGTTGAGCGCGAATTACTAGGAATTGGAACGGCGGTTTTTGTCTCAGTATCACTTTCAGGACATAAAAAACATCAGATTCTTTCTTTTGTAAATCAAATGAATGCGATTCCTGAAGTTGTCGAATGTCATCATATTACCGGATCAGGTGATTTTCTACTTAAAATACTGGCTAAAGATATCAATTCGTACCAAAAGCTTATTCTGGATAAATTAGTTGATATTGAGGAAATAGGAAACATGCAATCAATGGTAATTTTATCAACCTATAAGGATTCCAAAGTAATGCCTATTTCTTAAGATCTTTTAATCTGCTTAGTCCGGCATTTGACTTATTTTTAATTTCAGTAATTTTATTGAAGTACTCCTCGCTATTCAGTTTTTCTACTCTATCAATTGCCTTTTTGTAATACGTTTCTGCTCTGGGATAAAATTTCAGTTTTTCGTAAAGATCACCAAGTTGGTAGGCAGCATCTGAGTACCATGAAATACTGCTTTCATCTTGTTTGTCATCGCCAAGTTTAATAATATTCAAAAAATATTTTTCGGCCTCGGAGTTATTGTTAACTCTTCGCTCAATCATACCCAGATAGTAATAGGCGGAGAGAGAATACCCCATTTTGGTAAGATTTGCAGATTCCGCAAATGCTGTTGTTTTTAGAAAATAGAATTTTGCTTTTTCAAAATCACCCCTATTGTATAACATTATTCCCAGAAAATAACAAACGTATCTACCTGTGTTCTCTTCATAACCCGGCATTCCAATATTTACTTTATAATTGATATCGTAACAGATTTTTTCGCAATCTGCATAATATCCTAGCTGCCAGCAAAGGCGGGCATAGTTTCTTTGAAAATATGGATTGTCTGGAAAGCTTTGTGCCAAATACTTAGCATAAGGATATGCTTCTCGGGGTTTGTTTTCTTCGAATGTATATATGCGCATTAAAAATGACTCAGCTTCAATTCGAGTATAAAAGGCATTATTCGCACAATCTTTTAATTGCTGAAGTCCAAGCACCTTATTTCCTTTTGGAAATAAATTCACTAAGGGTTTAAGTAAAGGGTATTCCTCCTTAATCCATTCAGCATAATAATTAAATAGTGATTCCCCGAACAGTACCTCAGGGCTTAAATCACCTTTCCCTTTTGTATAGTTTAAATAATGTAAAGCACTTTTCCCTGCGAATGCAGCTTTAATATAATCGCCATTATCCGAAAAAAAACGACCCTTAAATCCATAAGCGGCACATAGAAAAAAAGCAGCTTCCAGATTTTGTTCGTCCTCATCAAAAAGTTTTTCTCCTTTAGCAATCGTAATATCCAGGTAGTTCAAAAAATCTTTTTCATAAAAATGAACAAAAACTTCATTGTCCATTTCAGGAACCATTTTCCACCAATTACTTAATGCCAAAAGAAAATACGGCATAGGGTGTTCCGGGTGTTTATCTTTCAGTTGTTTAAAATAAATTTCTGCTTTTTCGAATTTAAAATTATACATGTCGTTTACAGCATCCGTTGCCTCTATTTGTATGCCTTTATCAGCCAGTAACATAACAGTATCTTTCTGGGAGAAAGAAGGGCTTGACAATAATATTGAAACAAACAAAAAAAGAGCTTTCTTCATGAATGTTTTTCTAATCAGAATGATTCTATAATTTTAACAAATACAATTGTAAGTTAATTCTTTATACCTAATAATTATGCAACTATTAAAAGACTTATGTGCTATTCATGCACCATCAGGAAATGAAGAACCACTTAAGAACGTTATTTTAGACTATATACGTGTGAATAAAGCTAATTGGTTGAAAGAGCCTTTAATTTACTCGGGAGATGATTTTCAGGATTGTATTGTGATGGTCTTTGGAAATCCTCGTACTGCTGTATTTGCTCATATGGATTCCATTGGCTTTACTGTTGCCTATAATAATCATTTGCATCCGATAGGATCTCCTCATGTTGAAAATGGCTATCTGGTATGTGGCACCGATTCTCAGGGTTATATTGAGGGTGCTTTGAAAATTACGGAGGACGAATGGAGTGTAGACGCTGATCGGATTATTGATAGAGGAACAGAGATGACATTCAAGCCAAACTTTGTTGAAGAAGAACAATACATTGTATCTCCTTATTTAGATGATCGACTTGGTGTTTGGACTGCCTTGCAGTTGGCGTCAACAATAAATGATGGGATCATTGTATTTACATGCTGGGAAGAGCATGGTGGTGGTTCTGTTGCAAGTCTGGCTCGCTGGATCTATGAAAAGTTTCAAGTTAAGCAGGCATTGATATGCGATATTACTTGGGTAACAGAAGGTATTCATGCTGGTGAAGGCGTTGCTATTTCTATGAGAGATCGAATGATTCCCAGGAAAAAGTATGTGAATAAAATTATTGAGCTTGCTAAAGAATCAAGCATCCCTTTTCAACTTGAAGTGGAAGGTGCTGGCGCAAGCGATGGTAAAGAGCTTCAACTATCTCCATATCCATGGGATTGGTGCTTTATTGGTGCTCCTGAACAAAAGGCCCATACTCCAAATGAGAAGGTCCATAAAAAAGATATTGAATCAATGCTAGCGTTGTACAAGTATTTAATGGAACATTTATAACATACCTTGTTTTAATATAATTCTGGCGATTGATATATCTTAAATATGGCAACATAAATAACATGAATCAGTAATGGAATTGCTATGATTTATTATTACTTAACACGGTCTTAATGTTAAAATTTGTTTACTAGTAATATAATCAAGTACTTTATGTCTAAAGATTGCGCAGGATTAAAATATTCTAAATTTTAAATCATATCGAATTAATGGTTTAGAAGCATTTTGAATCAAAATAGATATATACAATTCATTAGTTGATATAAATGGAATTTCTGATTAATAGTGAAATAGAATATGAAGTGTTTTCCCCGAGCACATTAATTTTCAATATACATGCTTTAACTACGCAGAGTCAAATAGTACTGGAAGAGTCTTTATTTGTAGATCCGAACCTTAAAATTGAAGAATTTAAATCAAGCAATAGTACGAGTCGTTTTGTTCGTCTTGAGATAAATCAACCAATGAACTTTAAGATATCTTATCGGGCAAAGGTTGATACACATTATGAATTGATAGATCAGCAAAAGGAAATAGAAAGCATTTCGGTTTTGCATTTGGATGGAGATATAATCCCCTTTTTATTTCCAAGCAGATATTGTCAGTCAGATAAATTACAACGCTTGGCATATAATGAGTTTGGCAGGATTGAAAATGTGTATACAAAAGTTCTGGCAATCACAAACTGGATATATAATAATGTTGAATACCTCAGTGGAAGTACAAACTCACAAACTTCAGCGTACGATACAATAACAGAAAGGGCTGGGGTATGCAGAGATTTCGCGCATTTAGCTATTGCTTTGTGCAGGGCACTTTCCATTCCGGCAAGGTATTTTACCGGCTATGCATTTAAATTGTACCCGCCGGATTTTCATGCTTGTTTTGAAGCATATATTGGCGGTAGCTGGATCATTTTTGATCCAACACGACTGGCACCTTTAAATGGAATGGTTAAGATAGCTACAGGCCGTGATGCTGCTGATGCTGCCGTTGCAAGTATTTTTGGAAACGTACAATGTACTTATATTAATGTGGAATGTGATACCGTAGAGCCTGGTTTTGTTCCATTTGTATATGAAAATACATTTTTACAAGGACTTTCGTATCAGTAGAAATAGTGATCAATATAATTGTATTCGGGTTCTATTTTAAATAAATTGAAACAAGAACAGCAACTAAAATTAAATAAAAACAGCTTTCATTTTTTAATTAATTGCTTTCAAACAGTATAAATAAAGCTTGAATATGGAACGAAAATCACATTACGGAACAGTTACTGAAGCATTGAATGATTTTAGAAGTCAAGGTTATACAGTAGACTTTAATCTGGAAAGAAATTGCATTGTTTATCATCTTGATAAATTTCATCCACATGAATTTGAAATCATAGACATGTACCGTTATGAGGGAAACTCTGATCCGGCAGATGAAGCCGCGGTTTATGCTATTCAATCGAAATCAGGATTGAAAGGTGTCTTGGTGACGGGCTATGGAATTTCTGACAATAACCTTTCGGATGAAATCCTGAAAAAATTGCAATAAGGATTCAGTATCAGCAGAATTTGATCGAAGATTTTTCCAGCAATAGCATTAAAATTTGGTTAAAGCCTACATTCGGCAAATGATTTCACCTCCTTTCGGTGAAAAAGCGTATTTTTGTGCCTTTCATTTAATAAATTACTGATTATGTTGAATATTGTTTTATTTGGTCCTCCAGGTGCAGGTAAAGGAACGCAAAGTGAAAAGTTAATTGCCAAATACGAATTAGCCCACCTTTCAACCGGGGACATTTTCCGTGAACATATTTCACGCCAAACAGAATTAGGATTAAAAGTAAAGGAATATATTGATAATGGATTACTCGTTCCGGATGAAGTAACGGTAGGTATTCTGAAAGCTGCCATTGAATCAAAAGCGGGTACAAAGGGTTTTATTTTCGACGGGTTTCCAAGAACCGTTCATCAGGCTGAAGTATTGGATGAAATGCTTAAATCCTTGAATACAAAGATACATGCAGTCGTTGCATTGGATGTGAACGAAGACGAATTAAAGAAACGGATTGAAATCCGTCGTCAGACTTCAGGCCGTGCCGATGACGATGCTGAAAAGGTATTAAAAAGAATTGATGAATATTTTAATAAGACAATTCATGTTTTACCTTATTACGAAGCACAAGGAAAAGCTGTAAAAGTTCAGGGAATTGGAGACATTGAGACGATCTTCCAGGCAATCTGCACGGCGATAGATTCTGCCAAATAAGTTTAATTGGGTTAAGTTTATAATGCATATCGTTCATTAGGATTTGATCACTTGTTATAATTTTACATTTACATTAATAAAAAACAGTGGCTTTATCCAACTTCATAGATTACGTTAAAGTATGTTGCCGCTCTGGTAAAGGTGGCGCAGGATCCGTTCATTTCCGAAGAGAAAAACATACTCCACTTGGTGGTCCGGATGGTGGCAATGGAGGCCGAGGCGGACATATCATATTAAGGGGTAATGTTCAGCTTTGGACATTGCTTCACTTGAAGTATACCAAGCACATTATTGCCGAAGAAGGCGAAAGAGGTGGAACGAACAGAGCATCAGGCGCAGATGGGAATGATATATTTGTAGACGTTCCATTGGGTACTATTGCCAGGGATCCGGAAACCGGTGAGAAAATCATGGAAATAACCGAGGATGGCCAGGTGGCTATTCTTGTACCGGGTGGTAGAGGAGGCTTAGGAAATGAAGCATTCAAGACTTCCACACACCAGGCTCCACATTATGCTCAGCCAGGAGAACCCGGTATTGAACAATGGATCGTTCTTGAATTAAAAGTCTTAGCCGATGTTGGTTTGGTAGGTTTCCCAAATGCCGGAAAATCGACTTTATTATCAAAAGTATCAGCTGCGAAACCTGAAATTGCAGATTATCCATTCACAACATTGGTTCCTAATTTAGGAGTGGTGAAGTATCGGGATCATCGTTCGTTCATCATGGCAGATATACCGGGAATTATCGAAGGTGCAGCTGAAGGTAAAGGACTTGGAATTCGCTTTCTACGCCATATTGAACGGAATTCTATATTGCTATTTCTGGTACCAGCGGATTCAAAGGATATAAAAGAAGAATACTCCATTTTATTGAATGAATTAAAAAAATACAATCCTGAATTACTTCATAAGGACCGTATTCTGGCAATTTCAAAAGCAGATATGCTGGATGAAGAATTAAAGAAGGAAATTGAAAAAGAGCTTCCTTCAGGGGTGAAACATGTTTTCTTTTCTTCCTTTTTGAATCAGGGAATAACGGAATTGAAAGATTTATTATGGGCAACCATGAATAAGAACGACTCAGGATTTATAGATTAAATATCAATTGGTGTCATATTGGCAGTTTTTTGCCCTTGGCAACATTATTGTCTACACCCATTTGTCAAATCAACAGATCGCATGGCAACAGAAGAAGTAAAAAACGAGGTAAATCAACAGCAGGAGAATAATATTGAAAATCAGTCTGTTGAAAATAATTCCGAACAGGCATCCGAACAATCAGAATTAGATAAGGCGAAAGCCGATGCTGCTGAATGGAAAGATAAATATGTCAGATTGTATGCAGAGTTTGACAACTATAAGAGACGTACCAGTAAAGAACGCATTGATTTGCTCAAAACAGCAAACGAAGAGTTGATGGTTAGTTTAATACCTGTTCTTGACGATTTTGACAGGGCTCTTAAAAATATACCATCCACAGAGGAAAATAAAGCCTTGCGTGAAGGAGTTGATTTGATTTATCATAAATTCAATAAAACACTTTTGCAAAAAGGACTATTACCTATGAATGCACAAGGCGAATTATTTAATAGTGAATTACACGAAGCAATAACTCAAATACCTTCTCCAACAGAAGATATGAAGGGAAAAGTGGTAGACGAAGTAGAGAAAGGTTATTATTTGGGTGACAAGGTAATCAGATATGCGAAAGTAGTTATTGGTGCATAAGTCATGGCAAAGAGGGATTATTACGAAATATTAGGAGTTTCTAAATCAGCGACATCGGAAGAAATAAAAAAATCTTACCGAATGCTGGCAATCAAATACCACCCGGATAAAAACCCGGATGATCCATCCGCAGAAGAGAAATTTAAGGAAGCAGCTGAAGCATACGAAGTGTTAAGCACTCCGGAAAAACGTCAACGCTATGACCAATTTGGTCATCAAGGCGCAAATGGCGGCGGTTTCGGTGGTGGTGGAATGAATATGGAAGACATCTTCTCACAATTCGGGGATGTTTTTGGCGGTAGCGGTTCTCCATTTGAAAGCTTCTTTGGCGGTGGCGGTTCCGGTCGTGGACGTGGAGTTCGCAAAGGATCAAACCTTCGCATAAAGTTAAAGCTGAATCTGGAAGAGATTGCAAATGGGTGCGAGAAGAAAATAAAAGTTAAAAGACAGATTACTTGTGATGATTGCAATGGTACTGGAGCTAAGAATGGTGCCGTGCAGAAATGTACGCACTGTAATGGAACCGGTCAGGTGCGTAAGGTCGTAAATACAATGCTAGGGCAGATGGTGTCTGCCACAACCTGTTCACATTGCAATGGTGAAGGAACAACTATTACAAATAAATGTACTACTTGTCATGGCCAAGGTACGGTTGAGAAAGAAGAAACCATTACGATAAAAATTCCGGCAGGCGTTGTAGATGGCATGCAATTGTCAATGAGTGGAAAGGGGAATATGCCGCCAAGAGGTGGAGTTGCCGGAGACTTGTTGATTCTTATTGAAGAAATTGAAGACGAACAGCTTAAACGAGACGGACTTAATATTGTATACGAATTATACGTTACCTTTTTTGATGCGGTATTTGGTACGAATGTAGAAGTTCCAACTGTTGATGGTAAGGTTAAGATAAAGATTGATCCGGGCACTCAGAGCGGAAAAATATTACGTTTACGCTCTAAAGGATTGAAGGATGTTAACAGTTACCAGAAAGGTGATCAGTTGATTTATGTCAATGTCTGGACTCCGCAATCATTAACAAAAGAAGAAAAAGAGTTATTGTCAAAGCTTAAGGATTCCGAAAGCTTCAAACCTAACCCTGGCAAAAATGACAAGACCTTCTTTGAACGAATGAAAGAGTTCTTTTAATATCATAAAAAAGAGCCTTCTGGAAACAGAAGGCTCTTTTTTATGATATACTCAGCAATAATATTTTGACTTTTTGAAGTAAAAGAAAATAAAATCATCTTTTTGGTAAAAGTTTTTATGTTTTCTGTTTCCATTATATCTTAATAAACAGCAAAAAACAGTATTTTTGCAGGTATTTTTATTAAGATAATACCAATACTATGAAAGTGTTAAAGTTCGGAGGTACCTCCGTTGGTTCTGTTGAAAGTATTCGTAAAGTAGCGGAGATTCTTTCTTCTTACAAAAAGAAGGAAAAGTTTGTTGTTGTATTCTCAGCAATGTCGGGTATAACGAATCTTCTGGTTGAGCTTGGTCAGAAAGCCTCTGCCAGCGATATCTCTTACCAGCAGGTTCTGAAAGCGATTGAACAGAAACACGTTAATACAGCAAAATCACTTATTGATGTAAAATCACAGAGTAAAGTAATTGCACAGATTAAGTTGTTATTAAATGAATTGCAGGATTTACTTCATGGCGTTTATTTATTGAAAGAACTTTCGCCCCGCAGCAATGATCTGGTATTAAGCTTTGGAGAGCGCTTGTCATCTTATCTGGTTTGTGAATTTCTAAAACAGGAAGGTGTTGATGTGAATTTGTTGGATGCAAGAAATGTAATTCTAACAGATTCAGGTTTTGGAGCTGCCAAAGTAGATTTTAAAAAAACTGATAAAGCAATTCGCGAGTATTTTAAGGATATAAAATCCAGTATAGTAACCACTGGTTTCATTGGTTCGACAGAAAAAGGTGAGACAACAACATTGGGCAGAGGCGGATCAGATTATACAGCTTCTGTTTTTGGTGCAGCTTTAGATTCTGAAGCTATTGAAATATGGACGGATGTGGATGGCATCATGACTGCAGATCCGCGAAAAGTAAAACATGCGTTTACACTTCCACAGGTTTCTTATATAGAAGCAATGGAGATGTCACACTTTGGAGCAAAAGTGATTTACCCGCCAACCTTACAGCCTGCATTCAAAAAGAAAATTCCTATCTGGATCAAAAACACCTTTAATACTTCTTTTGAAGGAACATTGATTAGTGAAAAAACAAGTGCAGGCGATCATGTAGTAAAAGGAATTTCTTCGATAGAAAACATATCCATGCTTAATCTTACCGGTAGCGGTATGGTAGGCGTACCGGGCGTTTCAGGACGATTGTTTGGTGCACTGGCAAGACATTATATAAATGTTATTCTAATTACACAAGCGTCTTCAGAACATTCTATCTGTTTTGTAATTGATTCTAAAGAAGCTGCCAAAGCGAAAGCAGTTGTTGAAGAAGAATTTGTCCATGAAATTCAGGCAGGAAAGATTGATAAGCTGAATGAAAAGGATAATCTGGCAATTGTGGCAGTAGTTGGTGATAATATGCGTCATACTCCAGGTATTGCAGGGAAATTGTTCTCTTCACTTGGCAAGAATGGAATCAATGTAGTAGCAATCGCGCAAGGCTCCTCTGAAATCAATTTGTCTGTTGTTATTGGTAAAGAAGATTTAACGAAAGCACTGAATGTTATTCATGAATCATTCTTCCTGAGTGATCTTAAAACGATAAATGTATTTGTTGTAGGTGTTGGTTTAATCGGCAGTACCTTATTAAAGCAATTGCAGAAGCAATCTTCTTATTTACAAAAAGAAAAAAACATCAAAATAAATATTGCTGGTCTTGTAAACAGCAAGAAAATGATGATCAACGAAAATGGAATAGCGTTGACGTCTTGGAAAGAAAAGCTGGAGGAGCAAGGCGACAAAGCCAATCTGAGAGATTTTGTAAAGCGCATGATTGATTTGAATTTGCGCAATTCTATCTTTGTCGATAATACATCCAGTAAAGAAGTGGTTGCATTTTATCCAACAGTATTAGATGAAAGCATTTCAATCGTTACTCCTAATAAGTTAGCCAATTCAGGTCTTTATAAAGAGTATAAAAAACTACAGGAAACAGCTTTCAAGCGAGGTGTAAAATTTTTGTATGAGACAAATGTTGGTGCAGGACTTCCTGTTATCAACACGCTGAATGATTTAAAGGATAGCGGCGATAAAGTATTGAGAATTGAAGGGGTTTTATCAGGAACATTATCGTATATCTTCAATAATTTCAAAGGCGATAAAAAATTCAGTGATATCGTAAAAGAAGCTAAAGAAAAAGGCTTTACAGAACCTGATCCTCGTGATGATTTGAATGGGAAAGATGTCGCACGTAAAATATTGATTTTATCACGTGAGGCTGGATTTGAACTTGAGTTTGATGATGTAGTGGTTGAGAATATTTTACCGACTCCATGTTTGAAAGCAAAAACAGTAGAAGAATTCTTTGTTGAACTGGAAAAGAATAATAGTGTGTTTTCGAAGAAACGCGATGAAGCAGATAAGGCTAATAAAGTGTTACGCTTCATTGCAAAACTTGAAAATGGAAAAGCAGAAGTAAGTCTTCAGTCGGTAGATAGTACCCATCCATTCTATTCTTTATCCGGAAGCGATAATATGATTGCTTACACAACGGAAAGATATAAAGAGCGTCCACTGGTTATTAAAGGGCCAGGTGCTGGTGCTGAAGTAACTGCAGCAGGTGTTTTTGGAGATATTATCCGTATCAGTAATTATCTGAAAGGATGAAAAGTAATAAGTGTTAAGTTTTAAGTCGTAAGAAAGGATCTGTAATTCGATTAAACGTGCAGATTGTTTGAAATGTTGAAACTTAAAACTTAGAACTTAAAACTTAGAACTTAATTATGAAAGAAAATATAAAAGTTTTTGCACCAGCTACTGTAGCCAATGTTTCCTGTGGCTTTGATGTATTGGGTTTTGCCGTAGACAATCCGGGCGACGAAGTATTGCTTCGGTTATCTGATAAGAAGGGCGTCCGTATAACATCTATAACGGGCGATAACGGCAGGTTACCTAAGGAAACAGAAAAGAATACGGTTGGGATTTCTATACTTCGTTATTTAGAAAAGCTGGGGATTGAACAAGGCATTGAAATTGAACTAACTAAAAAAATGCCCTTGGGTAGTGGACTTGGTTCCAGTGCCGCATCAACGGTGGCTGGCGTATTTGCTATCAATGAACTTCTGGGCAATAAGATGCTTGTTAAGGATTTGCTTCCATTTGCCATGGAAGGTGAATTTCTCGCATGTGGATCAGCACATGCTGATAACGTAGCTCCTTGTCTATATGGCGGATTTGTTCTGGTTAGAAGTTACGATCCCCTGGATGTTGTGAAGCTCCCTGTTCCTGCAAATCTGTATGCAACGCTTATACATCCGCATGTTGAAGTTCAAACGAAAGATGCGCGTAATATATTACCTAAACAGGTGCCATTAAGCCAAGCTGTAACGCAGTGGGGTAATATTGCTGGTTTGGTTGCTGGTTTGTTATTGAATGATACAGCTTTGATGGGAAGATCAATGCAGGATGTAATTGTTGAGCCGGCCCGTTCCGTTTTAATACCTGGTTTTGATGATGTGAAAAAAGCAGCGCTGGATTCAGGTGCTTTAGGCTGTTCCATTTCAGGTTCTGGTCCGTCAATGTTCGCTTTAAGCACAGATCATGAATCGGCTAAGCGTATTGGAGCTGCAATGAAAAAGGGTTTTGAAAATATTGGAATAGGAAATGATGTATACATCTCCAATGTGAATCAGCAAGGACCAAGAATTATTTAACATATAAAACATAATACAGCTTTTAGCTTTTAGCTTTAGGCCTTAAGCACAATAGAAATGAGACTTTACAGCACAAATCATCAGGTTCCGGAAGTTAGTTTGAAAGAAGCGGTCTTTAAAGGATTGCCAGATGATAATGGTTTGTACATGCCGGATCATATTCCGGTATTGCCGCAATCTTTTTTTGACAATATTGATAAACTTTCTTTTCAGGATATAGCATTTGAAGTATGTAAAGCTTTGATTGGAGATGAGGTGCCTGAAGCTGAAATTCGAAGTATCGTAACAGATGTATTGACATTTGATGCTCCTGTTGTAAAAGTTGAAAATAAAATTTACGTATTGGAATTGTTTCATGGACCGACGCTGGCATTTAAAGATTTTGGTGCCCGTTTCATGGCAAGATTAATGTCGTACTTTCTTCAGAAAGAAAAGAAAGAAATTACCATACTAGTAGCAACTTCTGGAGATACAGGAAGTGCTGTGGCACAAGGATTCCTTGATAAGCCAGGGATAAAAGTTGCTATTCTGTATCCAAGTAAAAAGGTAAGTGATTTGCAGGAAAAGCAATTAACAACGCTTGGTAAAAACATTACAGCATTAGAGGTATTAGGGACTTTTGATGATTGTCAGCGAATGGTTAAACAAGCATTCCTTGATAAGGATATAACATCAATATTGAATCTTTCTTCTGCGAATTCTATTAATATTAGCCGGCTAATACCACAATCCTTTTACTATTTCTATGCTTATGCGCAAGTAAAGCATTTGGGTAAACCAGTGGTTTTTTCTGTTCCAAGCGGAAATTTCGGCAATATATGCGGAGGCTTAATTGCTAAAAAAATGGGATTGCCAATTGATATGTTTGTTGCCTCAACAAATGTGAATGATATTATGCCTAAATATATCAATACTGGTATTTTCGAAGCAAAACCATCAATCGCAACCATTAGCAATGCAATGGATGTTGGTAATCCAAGTAACTACCCGCGCGTTATTGAATTATATGGCAAGGATATAAATGCTTTACGTAAAGACGTTGCAGGCAAATCATATACAGATGAAGAAACGTCAGCAGCTGTTAAAGCCATTTATAGTTCAACAGGCTATATAATGGATCCGCATGGTGCCGTTGGTTATTTGGGTTTGAAAGATTATTTAAAAGAAAGCGGAAAGGATGCAACAGGTGTTTTCCTTGCTACTGCGCATCCGGCTAAATTCATAGAAGTTGTGAATGATATTATAGAGAAAGAAGTGGAGATCCCTGCACGCTTAATGGAAGTGATGCATAAAAATAAAGAGTCAATAATAATTGAAAATGATTTTTCGAAACTGAAAGCATACCTATTGAAATAATAGGTATGTTATGCTTTACTAATAGATTTTTCATTATTCACCTTTTGATATTTTCTTTGGTTATTCTTTATATTGAATATCATAGGTGTCATAATTTATCAGAGAAAATACATTTCTTTTATTAGGGACTTTAAGGATTGATACAATATTTAATCCCCGGTAATTAGTTGAGAAGTTATAGCCATTAATTTTTATTTCTGAGAGATTTCCAAATGGGTCTCCAGCACTTTTTGTATAAATATTAAAGTTTTCAAGCGTTCCATAAAATTCAACGGATTTATCAGTGCCGATCTCTTCGGTAATTGGATGTCCGTTTTTAAAGACAACAAGATATGATTGCCTAAATCCTAGCGAGGAAAGATGTGTGGCAAATAGACTGTCAAATTTCTTAGTGAAATTTCTTGAGAGTTTATTAGTCGCTTCATCTTTGACAGAAATTATTACAATGGTTTCATTTTTTATTAAATCAATAATCGAGGAAATAGAATCGGAAGTTCGTTTAATTACATAGTTTGCCTCTTGCAGAGGAACAGTATTTTTTGAGGGACTTATAAGAAAATTATCCTTTCCAAATTCAAATGGTGTTAAATTATTCTTTGGCAGAATATTGACACCAAAAAAATACACATCATCTGTATTATTGGTTTTTAATTTTTTGAATGAATCAATCTCTTCATTTATTTTTTTCGAAGTTAATTGACCTGTGTTATGTGCGGCATAAAAATTATTGACAGTCTTGTGATTTAAAATGGCAAATTCAGAAACTTTCAAATCGCATTCCCCCAAAAATTTCATTGTCTTACCATCTGAGATAATTTGTTTGATTCTTTCATTCAAGCTGGACGAATATTCATTGCTATTACTGTCAATTACTTTCGACAAAGAAAATAGATCGACCAACTGGATCGATATGATAACAATTAATATAACGATAGTCTTGAGGGATGCTCCTAAATATTTATACAGTAAGAATAGAGCTGAAAAAATAAGAATAACACTGGTAAGCCAGAATAATCTTCCTGATGAACGTATTGTACGGAAAAAACCTGCCAAAATCTCACCTCCATCTAATGGATATTCGAAGAGAATAGAATTATTTAGAGTAATAATATTTGAAAGAGCTAATAAAAAACAAATACTTGCAGGGATAAAAAGCAACAAAAATTTGAATGCTCTTTTCTGATATAACGCAAATATTAATGTAATGTAAATTACAAAAAGTATAGCAACCACAATTCTGTCATAAAATGGCACATCACTATTTTTAAGCAATAAAATAATGCACATTATGCTCATTATTAAAAAGCCTATAGGCTTTTTAATAATGAATGCATACTTATTTAGAGATAGAAATACGACAAATAGAAATAAGACAATAATACCAACACCCCAGTATTGAAAACCTTCATATTGTCCGTCTCTTACTAACATAAAATTAAGTAACGAAGAAGAATGCTCATAGAAAGGATTGAAGGGAGCATTAAGATTCATTGAGTAATATCCAAAGTCCATTAATCCAGTATTGATAGGTAAATTATAGAAATACCCGCATATCCATAATATGATAAAAAAAAGAATACCATATAAAATATTGTATATCATGAAATATATAAAGGGCTTTTGTTGTTTTAACTGAAGTAATAAAATGCCTTGTTGAATATACCAGACAAAAGATATAAAAAGCACCATGATACATAAATATGCATGAACTAAACTGGAAATTACAGATACTATAAAAAAGAGTAATTCCTTTTTTCGAACAGAATAATCATCATTAATAAAAATATAAATAGCCCATAATATTAACCAAAGCCCCATTAAATTTTCATGTCCGGTTCTGAAAGGTTGGTATGGTAGTAAACAGAAAAGAACTCCTGAAATTAAAGAGAAGAATGAATTATGGGTTACTTTTTTTATTAATAGAAACCCTAAAACACTTTCAAGTACCCAGCATAGAAGATACCAGATTCCCGTATATTGATAAAAAGGATTAAAAACGCCTTTAAACACTTTTGAAATAATTGCCAGTAGGGGGTTTGAGTCAGTATAAACGATAGAAAGACCTTCTGGATAATTTAGTAGAGTAGTTTTTGTAATAGGGAAATGCCATGTATCCAGACGAAAAGCTACACTGCCAATATAATGTTGGATGAAATCCCCTTCTTGGTTTAGTATCCAGGCTGTATTGCTTGGATCAATAATGCTAAAATCGAAATAATGGGAAAATATGATAATTCCCAAAATACTTGACAGGATAATACCAACAGTCTTAGTTGAAGCTATAGTACGTATATCTAAAATTGTTTTTTTAAACATCTCAAGATTTAATTTGTAGGATAAGCAACCTTCTTAAATTTATATTCCCTTTAACAGACAAATAATTATTATCTAAAATCAATGAGATAAATATTATTACTTGGGTTTATAATAATGAATTTCTTTCGAAGTAATATTCCAATATTTGAGCATGATAGCAGCATTGGTGCTTTCATTACAATCAGAAAATGGTCCCCATGCTAGTACAGAACAATTTTCAGGCAAGGCAATACAGTCTTCATTTGATTTGGAAATCAGATGAAGCATTCGACGTTCGCATTCGTTTGGATACGAAGGTGATGGTGCATGATCGGCTATGGTATATACAACACAGGATATAAAAAGAATATATTTATAAGCCATACTATTGATTTGCGTTATATTTTTCAAAATACAAATGGATGAAATTCCCCAGGAAAAAAACATGCATAATAATACTGGCTGTAATGTATCACGCCTCATGATAAATGGACGATAATCTCGATAACCACCGAATGGTAGAAGCGCAATATATATAACTGAAAAAAGAAATATTAAACCTAGCATAACAAGAATCTTCCTGGAGGTATCGGTTTTAATATTAATCAGAAGTATAACATTTAATATAATTAATAATAATAGTGGTGTTAAGCCTTCGTTCCATGAATATAATATAACAACAATACCATTTAGAAGTCGCTCATACCTTTCTGACAAGGGAATGTAGTTCACAATGGTTTCTAAATTATATGTGCCGATATAAAATGAATAAAGGCAGAGAGTGATAACAAATGAGAACGAAAATAAAAGTTCTTTATTTATGGAATTCAATGCTTTAAAAAAACGTTTAAAAAAATGAAATGAAGGAGAATCATTCCATTTTTTTATTACGAAGTAAATAAGTGTTAAAGGACAAATAATAAGTAATATTGGCGAAGGCAGAGGTCCGTTAAATGCCAGTATTATTGCAAGAATTATCCATAATGGCTTTATCCATAAAGGTAGGCCAGAGTTGCCCGTTATGGTTGCTTTATAGTATGGAAATAAAAAAATCAATAAGAGCAGCGAAGGGAGAGCATAAGCTAAAGCGTATGAAATACAATTATCAATGATTGCCATGTATTCAAAGCAACCTACAGCATGAAACAAAGGAGTAATTAATGCTGATCCAAGGAGGAAATCCTTATAATTGCAACCAAAGGGTATACTAATATACAATCCTAATATAGCAATCAGACCAATCTGTATTAATATTTTAGCTATTGCCTGTGCTGTATATAGACTATCAATGGGCGACATGAAATTTTGTAGAAATAATGGGAAAATTCTAAAATATTTGTACGTAGTCCAATACGCAAAAAATCGATTTGAAGCAGCATAAGCGTTTCCATCTTTTAGTATTTTAAAACCAAAAGGTTCTTCTAAAATAGTCTTATACCCTTCAGAAGGTGTAACAATTGAAACTACATCTCCATCGATCGGGAATTGCGAGTGTTGATAATATGAAAATACTGTATCTGCAATAAGTAGTCCAATTAATATTAAATAGAAATATTTTCTACCAATGCTAGTAATTGTTTCAAGCATAATTTATAGGTTATTATTTATATCAAATCAAATACGAGATATTTTCAAACAACAATTCTGCAATATTAATATACAAGCATTCTATATTGCTGTATTATTGATTTTAAAAGCAACATGGCGGCAATACTGATAGGTCGCCTTAGAGAAAATTGGTATCGCGTTGCAATATACATATATATCTTAGCTGTTTAATTTGTTGGGTTGTCAAAATGAAATAGATCTTTATAATTTTGCTCCATTAAGTAATCAATAGGTATACTTACATTCTATTATTTCGCCTTTTGAAATAAATTTTCTCAAGTAATAGGGATTTTTATTTATGATATTGTTTGTGTATTTTATATAAATCATAAAACAGTTTGAAAAAATAAGACTTACTAACTTTAGAGTCTCCATATTCAATCCAAATATTAAGTGGAACTTCTAAAAATAAATTGAATGATAATTGATTTGTTTTAATTATTTGCTTTGCTCTAAAAAAGAGTTCAACATCAAATAACCATTTCGATATAAAAGGTTTTTCAAATAATTCTTTAGAAATACTTCTATTAAACACTTTGCAACCACATTGTGTGTCATAGACTTTAAGTTGAAGGCTCGTTGATATTAATGTTGCTATAGCACGTCCAATTAAATATCTAAGATAATTTCTTTGAATAGTTGCACCAAGTCTTAATATTCTGGAACCAAACACAAAACCAATTTCGTTTTCAGCATAAGCAGACAACCTTTCGCATTCTGATAACGGAGTTGCAAGATCTGCATCTAAAAACGCAATTTTATTGAAATTGAAATTCTTAAAACAGTAATTTACGGCCGTTCTGATTGATTCTGATTTGCCAAGATTAAATTCATTCTGAATTAATATTGCTTTTTCCGAATTGGAGGAACAGTATTGAACCAAAAGGTTGTATGTATTATCTGTTGATTTATCATCAACAAAAACCGCCAACATATTTTCAGGAATTGTATCAAAAAAATCAACATACCTTCCAGATAGTAGCGCAGTCTTTTCATTATAGCAGGGTACGATTACTATCAAATTGTAATTTTTCATTTTTTATTTTGCGTTATAAATAGCAGGAACTGTGTTGTCCGAATGGATTAATTTTCTTGCACGTATTTATTTAAAATCCATTATAATTTTAAACATATTAAATGTGAATAAACAGAAAGGCGAACATTTTTCAGATCTTTATTTTTCGATTTATTCAAAATTAAAGTTTTCTAATCACGTTCAGTCATATTCTATCGTTGGTTTGTCATTTAATGCAATATGAGCACAAAGGTGATCATATGTCAAGACGTATTTAGTATCAAAAACAAATCAATTTCTTTTTTTTCTCAAATTTATTCATAACTTTAATATTCAATTAATTACATTACCATTATGAGTACGGGAACAGTAAAATTCTTTAATGAAACCAAAGGTTTTGGTTTCATCCTTGACAGTGCTACCAATAAGGAAATATTTGTTCATGTTTCCGGTTTGAAAGAGCAGATTACTAAAGACGATAAAGTTCAATTTGAAATCGTTGATGGTAAAAAAGGAGTAAATGCAGTAGAAGTAAAGAAAATTTAATGCTTTGATCGCTACCGCAAATCATCAAAAGGGCTATTAAATAGCCCTTTTTTATTTCCAGAAACGTTCAATATCTTCTACAGGAAGAGTTTGTTCATTCATGCATCGAAAATGGTTCTTAGGGCATTTTTTATATCCGATTTTAGAACATGGTCTGCAGTACAGCTTTTCAACCTGCCAGATAACATGTTCGGTTTGGTAAGGGTACATCCCGAACTCAGGAACAGTATTGCCCCAGATAGATATTATCTTTTTATGGAAAGCAGCCCCTATATGCATTAATCCGGTATCATGTGTATATAAATACAGGCTTTGCTTAACAAGGGATGCTGATTGATTTAAATTGAACTTTCCACAAGCATTATAAATGATTTTTTTATCCGGAAAATAGGATACGATTCGTTCAGCAGTTTTCGCATCTTCTTTTCCACCCAACAAAACAATAGGATGAGAAACTTTTCCGCATAATTCAATCAGCTTTGTTTCAGGTAGTCTTTTGGTTGCATGCTGGGCTCCAATTGCAATTGTCACATATCCATGCTGAAATGAGGCCGGTAAGGATGCAATATCAATAGCATCTTGTTCAGGAATAAAATAATCCAGCCCTTTATCATCATTTTTCACCCCTAATGTTTTAACAGTTCGAATATATCTGTCTACAATATGCTCTTTGGGCATTAGTGACCATTTCCAGTTAACAAATAGCCATTTTTGCACATTCAGTTTATCAAAAGTGAAACTCTTAACATTAAGCGACCATTTAATTCTTCTCGTTCTGATATTGCCATGAAGATCAATGACAAAATCAAATTGTTCTTTCTTTAACTCCCGAATTAGTTTTGAGGTTGAAGAATCAAGTGTATGAAGCTTATCAAGGTATGGATTATTTGACAGAATGGATTTAAAGGACGCTTTTGTAGCATAATGTATTTGAGCTTCCGGCACTTGTTGTTTTATGCAACGAATGACTGGAGTTGTAAGTACAATATCACCAATAGATGAAAAACGAAGTATCAGTATTTTCATGATTAATTGTTCTGCAAAATTACTTCCTCTTATTTTTCAACCATTCCTCTACTTTTTCAAGTGGCCAGGCATTGAATGTTTGTTCTTTGCACAAGCCAGCTTTGCGACCAACACATATTCCAAAATGCATATCCAGTAATCCTTTCTTTTCATGTGCATCCGGGTTGATACTGATGATGCATCCTTTATCCAAGGCATAACCAATATGCCTCCAGTCCATATCCAAACGCCAAGGATGTGCATTAATCTCAATAATGACATTGTTGGCAGCACACGCATCGATTACTTTTTTATGGTCAATAGGATAGCCTTCACGTTTTAAAAGTAAACGCCCGGTAGGATGACCCAGCATAGTGGTATATGGATTTTCAATAGCCGTAATCAATCGCTGGGTTGCTTTATCTTGCTGCATTTTCAGGTTTGAATGAATGGAAGCAACTATGAAGTCAAATGTGCGCAACACATCATCTGCATAATCCAGAGAACCATCGTTCAGAATATCTGACTCTATCCCTTTGAAAATTTTAAAGGAAGAATATTCTCTGTTTAATTTGTCAATTTCTTTTTGTTGCTCTGCGACACGGGTTTCATCCAGGCCGTTGGCGTAGAATGCAGATTTTGAATGGTCCGAGATTCCGAAATAAGAATAACCTAAACTCTTGCAATAATCAGCCATGTCCTTTAATGTATTCTGACCATCGCTGTAGGTAGAGTGGTTGTGAAAGCTTCCTTTTATATCAGCATCTGTAATAAGATGGCCTAACAGATTATTTTCAACCAACTTTAATTCTCGTAATCCTTCTCTTAATTCGGAAGGAATATAGGGCAGGTTTAAGCTTTGATATAAGGTGTCTTCAGATGCGAAAGAGCCGGAAGATGACGCAGAAAGAAAGGTTTTGCCAGCGATATTCTTCAGACTTAAGTGTGCTTTACCCGAAGAATGTTTAAATAAAACAGAGCCAAAGGTATCTTCATGAGAAATAATTATTTCAACAGGAATACTTTTACTAGTTTCAATTCCGTGCCAACGATATAAGCCACCATCATCAGACGATTTAAGATAATCAAGGGTATCAATTTTCCGAATTGTTTTTGCAGGATTATTTGAAGAAATAACGAAAGAAATGGTATCAATAACCTCCATTTTCCGTCGCATATCACCGCTTAAGCTGATTGATCCGGGATTTAGATCGGCCTTTAATCTTTTTTCTATATTGAGAGCCAGTTCTTCAATATCTCCATACAAAAATTTATCAGATTGCTTCATTATAAATTGAAGCACTTGCATGATATTTTCCTGTGTTTTTTCTCCAAAGCCTTTTAACTGAGCTACTGCATTACTTTTGCAGGCATCCATTAATTGATCTTTATCGGTGATGCCAAGTTCTTTCCAAAGGGTTTTTACTTTTTTTGGCCCTATACCTTTAATTGTAAGAAGCTCAATAATTCCTTCCGGCGTTTTACTTAATAATGCTTCAAGCTCACTTAATTTGCCCGTTTTATTTATCTCTTCAATTTTTGCAGCAATACTTTTACCAACGCCTTCCTGTTGTTCCAATTCTTTTAAAGAAAGGGTTGAAAGTGCAGTTTCCATTTTTTCAATCTGAAATCCGGCATTCTGAATCGACCGAACCTTAAACGGATTTTCATCATGCAACTCCATTAAAGAAGCCATCAGAGAAAGAAGGTCGGATATTTCCTGGTTTGTCAAGAAAGTATAAAGGTTTAGGTGTAAAGTGTAAAGATAAAGTGTAAAACTTAAATTTTAAGTTTTATGTCTTAGAGACTTAACATTTTTATTTCAAATTGAAATAGATTACTTTTAAAACAGGGAAAGTATTTTAAAAATTTAACAACGGAACCTTTCATGAATTACTGGCTTATTAAATCCGAACCATTCAAATACTCTTTTGATCAGTTATTGAAAGATAAAAAGACATTTTGGGAAGGTGTTCGTAATTATCAGGCTCGCAATAATTTAAGAGCGATGAAAAAAGGCGATTTGTTGCTGTTTTATCATTCTAATGAAGGGAAGGAAGTCGTAGGAATTGCAAAAGTTGTCACCGAAGCGTATCAGGATCCTACAACGGACGACGCCAACTGGGTCGTTGTAGATGTTGCTCCTGTTAAAAAACTAAAACATCCGGTTTCGCTTGAAACAGTTAAAAGTGAAAAACGATTAGAAAATATGGCTCTGGTTAAACTAATGCGATTATCCGTACAACCTGTTAAAAAAGAGGAATTTGATATTATCATGGAGTTGGCTGGTGAATAAATAACCGAAAGGAAATTGTACTTCCTGCCTCAAAATTTCGGGTAATGTTCTATATTTGAAAAATTTTACGACAACGTTATGTCCAAACGCATTATCATCGACAACGATTTGTTGCAGATCATGTTGGATCGGCTTTGTCAGCAATTGATAGAGTCTCACGACGATTTCTCCAATAGTGTTATTCTGGCTCTTCAGCCTAGAGGCGTTGCCACTGGTAAACGCATTCATCAGAAATTACAAAAAGCCTTAAAGAAAACAATTGATATCGGCTATCTGGATGCTACTTTTTTCAGAGACGATTTTCGTACCCATGATGGTCCATTAAAAGCTAATGCAACGAAAGTCCCCTTTTTGATTGAAGGGAAACGTGTTATTCTTGTAGACGATGTGTTATATACAGGAAGAACGGTACGGGCAGCCATGGATGCAATGATGGCTTTCGGCAGACCGAAAGAAGTGGAGTTACTGGTATTGATTGATCGCAAGTATAGCAGAGATGTTCCCATTCAGCCTAACTATGTAGGTCGGGAAGTAATATGTCTTGAATCGGAGAAAGTGGTTGTGGACCTCAGAGAAGTTGAAGACAAAAAAGAAATAATCTGGTTAGTAAAGAAATAAAACTGTTACAATGAGCCAATTGTCCGTAAAGCATTTATTAGGAATTAAAGATCTGACAACAAAAGATATTGAACTTATATTAGAGACGGCCGGACAGTTTAAAGAGGTTATTAACCGCCCAATTAAAAAGGTTCCGTCATTGCGGGATGTTACAATTGCCAATGTATTTTTCGAAAACTCTACACGGACACGTTTATCCTTTGAATTAGCACAAAAACGTTTATCTGCCGATACAATCAATTTCTCAGCTGCTGCCAGTTCTGTTAAAAAGGGTGAAACATTGCTGGATACCGTCAATAATATCTTGGCTATGAAAGTAGATATGATTGTGATTCGCCATGCTAGTGTTGGGGCGCCACATTTTCTTTCAAAGCACATCAGTGCTAATATTATCAACGCCGGTGATGGAACGCACGAACATCCGACACAAGCTTTATTGGATAGCTTCTCTATCCGCGAAAGACTGGGAACAGTCGCTGGGAAAAAGGTTTGTATTTTCGGGGATATACTTCATTCACGAGTGGCTTTATCAAATATATTTGCTTTGCAAAAACAAGGCGCTGAAGTAATGGTTTGCGGACCTTCCACATTGATACCAAAGCATATCGGAGAGCTAGGTGTAAAGGTCGAATACAATTTACGCAAGGCACTTGAATGGTGCGATGTTGCAAATGTTTTACGCATTCAACTTGAAAGGCAAACGATAAAGTATTTCCCTTCACTGAGAGAATATGCCCAGTATTATGGTATAAATAAAAAGCTGCTGGATTCCCTGAATAAAGAAATTGTCATCATGCACCCAGGACCAATTAACCGTGGTGTTGAATTAAGTAGCGATGTGGCAGACAGTGGACATTCTATCATTCTTGATCAGGTTGAAAATGGTGTGGCTGTCCGTATGGCTGTGATGTACCTTCTTGCCGGCAATAAATAAACTATTGTTTATACTGCTCTTGTGAGGTTTATTTTTTATTGAAACCGTTTCAACTCATTAGTATGAAACGTCCATTCCGGGGTTTCAATAATTCCATCTTCCGGTATTTCGAACCATGGACTTAGCGTACCATTTGTGAAATTTTTAACAATATGTATGCTTTGAGCAGGCATATAACTTTGTGCTAATACAAAAACCTTTTTTCCTGTCTTACTATTAATAGCTACATCCATCACAATCATAGCATGCCCCGGGAAGCCTCCATGTATAAATACATCGCCACCCTGTATCTGCTGAATAGGAATAGATTGAAGTTCCTTTGAAAGCGAATAGGTTCCACAGTACATGAATATGGTATTCATATATTGACGAAAGCATTTATAAGATGTATCAGTAGATACATCTTTAGTCCAGGAAACAGAATTGTTGTTTACATGAGGTCTGAAGCCATCCCGCCATTTAGAGTAATAGGCTTTTGATCCATTAGTGAAGGTAAAAACAATTGAATCAAACAATTTATTCTGAAATAAGTATTCTGCACGTAATCGCATAATTGCATCGGCACATTGCTGAAGGTCTGTGTTCCCGACATCAATATCCAGTACTGCAGCATGTACATCCTGCCGCAACTTTAAATTTTTATTAAATAAATAAACAGGAGCATCCGCTTTTTGTAAAGGAAAATTTCTTAGCCACTTTTGAAAAGAAGTTTCCAAAACATTTATTCGTTGATAACCGTTAGGACATGGAAATCGTTTAAAAAATTGTTGGAAATTTGAATCCGTTAAATTCCCGGAATCTATTTCGTTTAAATAAACCTTTTGTATATTTATTTTGCTATTGGTTGATTCCTGCTGGCAAAATGAAAACAATAGGATTGAGAATAAAGTAAATGGGAATATCAAAATATGTGTCATCATACACGGAAGTGATTTATTATTAGAAATTTAAATTATGAGAGTAGTTGTTTACGCCCTTTTATTTGTCATAATGCAAAGTATGTTGTCTTGTTACGCCATTCAGCAAAAATTTGCAACAAAACATCAGCCGTTTAAGCCTCATCAAGAGCACAAAATGCAGCACAAAAAACATAAGTAGTATTAAAATAAGAAATTATTTACATTTACATTGAATTTGTTCATTTTATATACTGTTTTACCTACTAAAATGTAACTATTGGTATGAAAAGATTTGTAACAATGTTTTTATTATGTTCACTGATGGCGTTGCTTGTTGAATCTTGTCAATCCTCTGGACACAAGAGCCAAAGTTGGGCACCGAAGACTGGCAAAAAAATGAAAGCAGGTCATAACCGCTAAAATGTATAATCTACTTATACTGGATTTAGTACAATATTATTTTTCGTTTTTTAAATTGAAATAATCCTATTTAGCTAGGCAATATATATTGTTGGGATTTGTTATTTGCTTAAATTGAGGTAGAATCAGGAGAAGGGTTTCATGAGGAAAATTATAATTGCAATTGATGGGTATTCTGCTTGCGGTAAAAGTACGACCGCAAAGTTGCTGGCAGCAAAATTAGGCTATGCATACATAGATACTGGCGCTATGTATAGGTCAGTTACTTTATATTTTATTGAACACTATATAAATATTACCAATCCGAAAGCCGTAACTGAGGCACTTGATCAGATACATATAACATTTGTACATAATAGTAAAACTGATTCTACAGACACATATCTTAATGGTTTGAATGTTGAGAATGAAATCAGAAAAATGTATGTGTCTGAAAAGGTCAGCGAAGTTAGTGCCCTTCCTGAAGTGCGGAAACACATGGTACACCTTCAGCAAAAAATGGGTAAGAAAAAGGGAATTGTGATGGACGGGCGCGATATAGGCACGTATGTTTTTCCAGACGCCGAATTAAAAATATTCATGGTTGCCGATATGCAGGTTAGAGCCTTCAGAAGACAACAGGAATTATTGGAACGTAAGCAGGTAGTTGATCTGGATGATATTATTGAAAATATTCAAAGCCGTGATTTAATGGATACAACACGTACAGAATCTCCACTCAGGAAAGCATCTGATGCGTATGTGATTGATACAACATACATTACTGTTGAAGAACAGGTTGATTGTATCATGAACATTGCTGTTGGTCGAATGATTGAATTGGCATATAAACTGGAAGATATTTAATCTATATATTCCAAACTAAATACAGTTAAACATTGTTTTAATCAATGAGCTTTAAACTATCATCCATACGATGAATGTAACAATAGATAAAAATTCGGGGTATTGCTTCGGTGTTGAATTCGCTATACAAATGGCCGAAGATGAAATGGCTTCCGGTGATCAGTTATATTGTCTTGGAGATATTGTGCACAACAGCATGGAAGTTGAGCGTTTGGCTAAGAAAGGTTTAAAAATTATTGATCGAGAACAGCTGAAAGAATTGAGAGATTGCAAAGTACTAATTCGCGCACATGGCGAACCTCCTGAGACATATCAGCTGGCTTTGGATAACAATATTGAATTGGTTGACGCATCCTGTCCGGTAGTATTGAAATTACAAAATAGGGTAAAAGCATCTTTTGATTCGATTGAAGAAAGAGATGGACAAATTGTTATTTATGGTCAGCAAGGACATGCAGAGGTGATTGGTTTGGTAGGACAAACTGGAGAGAAAGCAATAGTCATAACAGGAGAGGCAGATTTGGACAAAATTGATTATACAAAACCTGTAACATTGTACAGCCAGACAACAAAAAGTACACAGGGCTTTTATAAGATGAAAGATCTTATTGAAGAACGAGTTAAAAATGCCGGATTCAATGCAGATGAAAACTTTGAGTACAATGATAGTATTTGCAGACAGGTTTCTAACAGGGAGCCACAGTTGCGTAAGTTTTCAAAGGAACACGATGTTGTAATTTTTGTGAGCGGGAAAAAAAGTTCGAATGGAAAGGCTTTGTATTCTGTTTGTAAACAAGAAAATGAAAGAAGTTATTTTGTTGAAAATGAATCGGAGATCGATAATAGTTGGATAGGCGAAAATGAAAGTGTTGGTATTTGTGGTGCTACATCCACACCTATGTGGTTAATGAATCAGGTGAAGGAATATATTCAACAAATACATTCCAATAAATAATAATTATATTAAAACGATATTCATTACGCATCTGAAACGGCTGGGAAATAATAATAAGTTCGGAGCATAATTATATTAATACACCAACATGAAACTATTAATAAGGTATTTTGTCAGGGGACTATTATTTCTGGTCCCTATTTTTATTACTGTTTATATCATCTTCTTCTTATTAAGTTTATTTGATAGAATTATTCCAGCCTTATTCGATGTAGAATTGCCGACGGGTGTAGGTATCATTGTGGTAGCTGCATTTGTAACACTGACAGGTGCTATCACTTCTATCTTCTTAGTTAAGCCGGCTTTTAGTTTCCTGGAAAGTTATTTATACAAGATCCCTTTTATCAATATTATTTACTCATCTTCTAAGGATGTAGTAAGCGCCATTGTTGGTGATAAAAAAAGATTTGATCATCCGGTAATGGTGAGAACGGGTAAAGAAGCAGACACATTTCGTATTGGCTTTGTAACCAGAGACGAATTTGCGTTGAAAGAAATGCAAGATCTGGTATCTGTATATTTTCCGCATTCCTACAATATTTCAGGTAACATCGTATTTGTGCGTAAAGACAGTATTATAAATCTTAATATAAGTGGTGCCGAAGCGATGAAGTTTATAGTTTCTGCTGGTATGACCGGTAATTTGAATAGTAAATAATTCAAATGAATTAATCAATAACCTTTACATAACCTTGTAGTTACTATTAGGTAATAGTAGAGCGGTACATTTGAAAAGAAAACAGAGCTATTCAATTTTTTTAACTTAGAGGACACCAGATGGGTGTCCTTTTTTTTTTGTTGAATTAGTTTTAAAAGAATATTGTGATTACTTTAATAAGGTGAATAGTAGTCTGATTTCTTTAATGAATATTTCAGATTAAATAGGTTGCTTTGAGAAAGCAAATTAATCCTACTTTGTCAAGTTGTTAAAAGTAATAAATTATTAGTAATGATATTGTTAATAGAGTTATCTTTATATAACCAATCAAAAGAAGCTGTCCTGAAAAAAGTCAGCTAAAAAAAATGTTTC